>OFFX01000024.1_pt1 | contig 129555 bp, 117 predicted proteins | sample 1521511 | NCBI WGS metagenome assembly OFFX01 (sample SAMEA3504125, study PRJEB24116) | mouse gut metagenome | biome: mouse gut; feature: mouse-associated habitat; material: faeces | place: Denmark | collected 2011
ACGGGGAGATTTTATTTTGTCAAAGTTCAAATTTCATTCTCTATAGGAATGCTTTCTTCGATGATATATAATATCAACGAATAAAAAGTGTGATTTGTGACACTTATCTTAAGAGATTTTTTTGTTTTGTTATAATATTTTCTGCCATTTTAATTAATTCAACCTGTTCAATCTGGCCAATCATTGAATAAATATGAGATTTGTCATACCAATATAATTGTATAATGCCTTTATTTTCTAAACAGTATAGAAGTTGCTCTCCAATTTCCATTATTTCAGTATTCACATTTTCTGAATCAAAAATGTATTCACTTTGCGTAGCCAATTGCTGTGCATAGTAAATTTCTCTGCCATCAACATCTATATAAATAATTACATTTTCATATTGATTTATTTTTCTCTCATAAACCTTGTATCCTTGTGGAACATAAGAGGACTCGACAGGGGTCAAAATATCAAGTTCTACATTATCATTACTATAAATTGTGACCGAGGTAAATTCTTGCCATACCGTCGTGATAAATTCAAAAAATCGAATACGATATGCCTCAACACTTAAAACAGTAACTAAAAAGACAGTTGTCATCAAAAAAATTACTACAGCAACAGCTTTTGCGTAATGAAAAAAGTTATGCTTAGTAAGTCTGTATCGTTCATATTTCAATAAACGCTCCATTTTTCGCAAAAAACGTTTGCTAAATTGATGGTTGAGTTCCGATTCATCTGGAATTGAATCTAATATAAAATTTTCCATATTTTCCATATGTGTCTGCAAAAATTCATCATTTATTTTATATCTCATCTTTCGTTTCCTCAATATTCAAAATTTGTGCAAGCCTTTTTTTGGCTCGTGATATCCGTTTACGTACATTATCTTCTTTAATATGTAAAAGCTGTGCAATCTCAGTGTCATTATATCCCTGAGAATACTTTAAAAGTAATACCGTTGAATAATTTATAGGTAATTGTGATATTGCTAAAGACACTTCATCCATATGAGCATCAAAATTAATACTGTCATTTTCGATATAAATCATAATTTCATCATATGACAATATATTTTCTCTTTTACGTTTTCGATAAAGATCTATTGAAATATGCTCTGTTACAACAACAAGAAAAGCTTTTGTTTTGCGACAATCACTTTCATCAATTTTTTCTAAATGATTAATTATACGCAAAAATGCTTGATGAACAGCATCTTCCGCTGCATAACTATCTTTTAAAATACGATTAGCAACGTAATACATTGTCTGCTTATAAGCAATATATAATCTTTCGAATTTTCTTTTATCCTCTAATGAATCAATCAAAGATAAATAAATCAGCATAACATTACCCTCATAAAACAAATAATCACTTTGGTTTTTTAGTTTAAGTACAAAAAGTTTGGGGGAGCCAGAGACTTATAGAAGTCAATGGCTCCCCTGCTTTAGACAATCACCACGTTTTCTCAAGTTCCATATGAAAATCTACCTCATAAGGGCTGTCATCCCTGGTCTTGATCTTCTCATACAGCGCCCTTCTGGAAGAGCTGCTCTCCTCAGACCAGAACTCATAGCCCCGCAGATAGCTGTCCATCAGTTCATCCCAGGAATCATAAAGGGGCTGAATCTTCTCGGCAAACTCCAAAGACAGATCGAGCGCCTCCTCCTTGCCGTAATAGCCGGCAATGTAATAATACCCCAGAAAGTTCATGGCACGGCAGCAGTCCCAGCCTGTAATGGCGTCAATTCCGTATTCTTCATACATCTTATACCACTCGGCAAAAAGATGCGCCCGTTCATCGCCTCCGAAATCATAACGCTCAATCAGAAAGGCTTCCCGCTCATCCTCCGGAATATCACTCATACCATCCCGTTCCAGCGTTGTTACAATCCTTGCAAAATCCGACCGATGTCCCTTATCCCGAATCCATTCCAGAGTTTCGTCCGCGGAGTCCCAGTCCGTAATTCCCCACCGCTCATCCAGAAACTTCCGAACGGTTTTCCGGTTCTTCTCCGTATTCGCAAGACCTCCGAACAGATTGTAATCCCAATTATTCGTCTCCGTCAATATGGCATAGGAAGCATTAAACCAACGGATGGTATCCGTCAGCTCCACTTCTTCCAACACTTCTTCCTTCTTCGAGCCGCACCCTGCCGTGCCTGTAATTCCGAGAACCAAGATCATAGAAAAAGCAATAAATCTCTTGAAACCATAGTTCTTCTTCATAAGCGCTGCCCTCCTGGCCTTTCTTTTATGGTAACATTGTGGAAAAGACTTTGTCAATCACCGAACGCTATTTTTCTGATATTTCTGACATTTTCTTTTTTATATATAAGATTTCAGACGAACAGGCTTCGTGAAAGTTCCTCCAAAGTCTGATTGTCTTCCCTCAGTACACAAGGTAACACCTGACTTCTCTTCAAGGATGATACCCTTGTCCTCTGAGGGTATCATCCTTGATTCTCATATGAAAAAGATTCTCATATAAAAAGCTTTGCGGCAAAAAGGCTTTGAAATGCACACCGCGCATTCCAAAGCCTCTTATCATTATAACAAATTCAGACAACTGCTTAAAACATCACCGTTTCCCTTATAATCAGCGACATCCAAAACAACTATTTGCTCAGATATTCATGGATTCCCCTGGCCGCATCCTTGCCTGCGCCCATAGCCAGAATTACGGTTGCCGCTCCGGTTACCGCGTCTCCGCCGGCAAACACGCCCTCTTTGGAGGTTGCGCCCACGTCCTCACTGGCAACGATACATTTACGCCTGTTGATCTCCAATCCCTTTGTAGTAGAAGAAATCAAAGGATTGGGGGAGGTGCCCAGGGACATAATCACCGTATCCACCTCAATGTCAAACTCGGAACCCGGAACCTCAACAGGACGTCTTCTTCCGGATGCATCCGGCTCCCCAAGCTCCATGCGGATACAGCGGATGCCGTTTACCCAGCCGTCTTCGCCAACCAGGATCTCGGTGGGATTGGTCAGCAGATCGAAGATAATGCCCTCTTCCTTTGCATGGTGAACCTCCTCCACCCGGGCAGGAAGCTCTTCCTCGGAACGGCGGTACACAATATGTACCTCAGCGCCCAGACGCAGAGCGGTACGGGCGGCGTCCATAGCCACATTTCCGCCTCCTACGACAGCTACCTTCTTGCCGATAGCAATCGGTGTGTCATACTTAGGGTCAAATGCTTTCATCAGGTTATTTCTCGTCAAATACTCATTGGCGGAGAATACGCCGCAGGCAGTCTCGCCGGGAATCCCCATAAACTTTGGAAGTCCTGCTCCGGAGCCGATAAATACGGCGTCAAAGCCCTCTTCTTCCATCAGCTCATCAATGGTTACGGACTTGCCGATAATAACATCCGTCTCAATCTTAACTCCCAGAGACTTTACATTCTCCACCTCGGGAAGCACAACGCCGTCCTTGGGAAGACGGAACTCAGGAATACCGTAAACCAGTACGCCGCCCGCCTTGTGAAGAGCCTCGAAAATGGTTACATCATAGCCAAGCTTTGCCAGATCTCCCGCACAGGTAAGACCTGCGGGGCCGGAACCAATAACCGCAACCTTCTTGCCGTTCTTCTCTGTGGAAGCCTCCGGCTTAATGCCCTGCTCTCTGGCCCAGTCAGCTACAAAACGCTCCAGCTTGCCGATGGACACCGGCTCGCCCTTAATGCCGCGGATGCAGCGTCCCTCGCACTGGCTTTCCTGGGGACATACGCGGCCGCAGATAGCCGGCAGAGCGGAGGACTTGCTGATAACCTGGTAAGCGGCCTCAAAGTTGCCTTCCTTTACCTCTTTGATAAAATCGGGAATATGTATCTGTACGGGACATCCTTCCATACATTTTGCATTTTTACAATTGATGCAGCGCTGGGCTTCCTCCACAGCCTCATCCTTATTGTAGCCGAGACATACCTCGTCAAAATTTGTGGCACGGACCTTGGCGTCCTGCTCTCTAACCGGTACTTTCTTTAATACGTCTCCCATTATTTGTCACCTCCGCAATTTCCGCAGCCGCCGTGATGGGTATCACCCTCCTGGTAAGCCAGAAGGCGTCTGCCCTCCTCGGTCTTATACATGGCCGCGCGCTTCATAGCCTGGTCAAAATCAATCAGATGGCCGTCAAACTCCGGTCCGTCCACGCAGGCGAATTTTACCTCGTCTCCTACCAGTACACGGCAGGCGCCGCACATACCGGTGCCGTCCACCATAATCGGATTCATGCTGACAATGGTGGGAATCCCCAGCTTCTTCGTGGTCAGACAGGCAAATTTCATCATAATCATGGGACCGATGGCTACGCAGAGATCATAGTGATGTCCCTCGCTCACCAGCTTCTCCAGCATGGCGGTACCCACACCGTGGAAGCCGTAGCTGCCGTCGTCGGTACACAGATGGAGGTTGCCCACCTTGCTCATCTCATCCTCCAAAATCAGAAGTTCCTTCGTCCTTGCGCCTACGATAATATCGCACTCGATTCCGTGCTCGTGAAGCCATTTTGCCTGGGGATATACGGGGGCCGTTCCCACGCCGCCGGCGATAAACACAACCTTCTTTTTCTTTACCTCTTCCAAATCATCCGTTACCAGCTCGGAGGGCTTTCCCAAGGGACCTACAAAGTCCTCAAAGAAATCTCCTTCTTTCAAATCCACCATCTTATGGGTAGAAACGCCGATGGGCTGGAACACGATGGTGATTGTCCCGGCTTCTCTGTCGTAATCACAGATGGTCAGCGGAATACGTTCTGCTGTCTCGTCCACTTTTACGATAATAAATTGTCCCGGCTCACAAGACTTTGCAACTCTTGGAGCATGAACGACTTTCATGTAGACATTTGCAGAGAGCTGCTCTGCTTTCAAAATCTTGAACATATGCTTCCTCCTGGAGTATCATTTTTGTACAGTGCCATATCCGCACGCCTTTTGGGTTGACGGACTTCGTCCTATAAGGTATATATGCTTATCCACTGCGCAGAATTACTCATCTCTAATATCATAATGCAATTTTCATCAGATTTCAACTAAAACCTACAATTCATAATCAAAGCAGACCCGGTCACAGGCAGCGGGCTTGATCACTTCCTCCGCCACCGCCACATGAAGGGGGTGTACCTGATAGGCATCCAGATCCTCCGGCGTCTCAAGCTCTGACACCAATAAAAGCTCGCGGCTGCTTCCATGCAGCTTATTAAGACGCATTTCCGCAAAGGTCAGCCCTTTAATCTGCCCCACAAGGGCCTTTAAGCGCTTATCGGCTTCGCGGGCCATCTCTTCTTTTTTCTCCGCCGGAAAATCCTCCTTGAAGTTCCACATCACCAAATGTTTTACCATAGCTTAATCCTCCTCATCCATATCCGGGTCATACTGAAATTCCAGCCGGTAGATCTGTACCAGCGGTTCGCTGACCATTCCTTTTTTATTAATTGCTACCGCGCACAGAAGATTCTCACCCTCCGTCAGCGAAATAGGTTTTTCATAGCGGGTGCTGTCCTTGGTGGGTTCCGTACCGTCCAAGGTATAATAGACGGCTCCGTATTCCGCATCCAGCTCCAGATTCACATAATAGTGATATGTTCCCTCCGGCAAACTGCAAATGGGCTTCTCCACCCGGTAGGGAAGGAGCTTCTCCCTGATCCCGTCATACTTGCAGGAATCGATTACCTCCTGAATCAAGTGCGTCTGCTTTACCTCATTCAAAAGCTCCATCAGCTCCAGATAAAGCGCTTCCAGCTCATAATTCGCCCCCCGCGCCGCATCCTCAATAAAAATCGCATTCTGCATACAGCCTACGGCCAGTTCCTTTGCATCCACCTTTGCATAGGCTTTGGCAAGAAGACGCAGAGGCGCAGTATCCGCTCCCTCCGAATCGGACTGAAGGCTCTGCGCTTGCTTCAGGTAAGGCAGCGCTTCCTCATAGCGCTCCTCCTCCATAAGCTCCTCTCCCTTTCGCAATTGATAAGCATAATCATTTCCGCGTCCCATAGAGTGGTAAGACATAAGGAAAATGCCAAAGCAGGCTGCGATTGCCGCAAGGGACGCGAAAAGCTGCCAAAACAGCTTCGACTGCCACAGCGCTTTTCCTGGCTTTTCCTGCGGGTCTGCTTTTCCGGGTTCTTTATTCGGTTGTTCTTTTATCTTCTCACCTGATTGCTCCGGTTCTTCTCCGATTACCAGCTCTTCCAAGGGGTCATAGTCCGGAACAATCTGCAGTTCCTGCATACAGACAGGGCAGTAAATACTTCCCGCCTCCAGCTCTGCGCCACAATTGGGACAACGCATGACTTATTCCTCTTTTCTCTCCCAAAATGCGTTTCTAAGAAACATCTTTACACACACTCTTCTATGTATCGTTCAAATTCCTCCAGGGTCATTAAAATTTCTCTGGGCTTCGTACCGGCCTCTTCGCCCACTACTCCGGCCTCCGCCAGCTGATCCATAATCCGCGCCGCCCGGTTAAAGCCAACCTTAAACCATCGCTGCAGCATGCCGATGGAAGCCTTATCCTTTTCAATAATGAATTTCCCTGCTTCCACAAACAAGGCATCCCGCTCAGGTCCGTCTCCCGAAGCCCCCGTATCAATGGCTGCCGCCTGGACCGTATTCATATGCTCCTCCACCTCATTGCTGTAGGAAGCTTCCGCATTGGTATCCTTAAGAAATTCCACTACTGCGCTTACTTCCTCGTCGGAGACAAAGGCCCCCTGCACGCGGACCGGCTTGGGATAGCCATAGGGATAGAACAGCATATCGCCCTTTCCAAGCAGCTTTTCCGCCCCGTTCATATCCAGGATCGTCCGTGAATCCACACCCGACGAAACGGCAAACGCAATCCGAGAGGGCATATTTGCCTTAATAAGTCCCGTAATTACATTTACGGAAGGGCGCTGCGTGGCAATAATCAGATGAATCCCGGCCGCTCTTGCAAGCTGCGCCAGACGGCAGATGGCATCCTCCACCTCCCCCGGCGCCACCATCATAAGGTCCGCCAGCTCGTCCACCACAATGACAATCTGCGGCAGCTTCTTAGGCTTATTTTCATCCTCAATATCCTCAATCCCCTTGATCTTCTCATTGTACCCCTGCAGATTCCGCACATTGTAGTCCGCAAACAGCTTATAGCGGTTCGTCATCTCCGCAACCGCCCAATTCAAAGCCCCCGCCGCCTTCTTCGGATCCGTCACCACCGGAATATATAAATGAGGGATTCCGTTGTACACACTTAGCTCCACCACCTTGGGGTCAATCATAATCAGCTTGACCTCCTCCGGGTCCGCCTTGTAAAGAATACTCATAATCAGAGTATTGATACAGACAGATTTACCGGAACCCGTTGCTCCCGCAATTAAAAGGTGGGGCATCTTCCCGATATCCGTCACCATCGTCTTCCCGGCTATATCCTTGCCCACGGCAAAAGCAATCCGCGACTTATGATTCTTAAAATCCGGCGAAGCCACCAGCTCCCGGAAAGATACAATCGCATTCTCCGCATTGGGAACCTCAATTCCCACAGCCGCTTTTCCGGGAATCGGCGCCTCAATCCGCACATCGGCCACCGCCAGATTCAGCTTAATATCATCCGCAAGGGAAACAATCTTGCTGACCTTCACTCCTTGATCCGGCTGCAGCTCATAGCGTGTCACCGACGGCCCCTGACTCACATTCGTCACCGTCACCCCCACGCCAAAGTCCCGCAGGATCTGCTGTAAATGAATAGCCGTTTCATGAAGAATCCGATCCGCATCCTTATTCTCACTGTTTTTCACCTGCTTTAAGAGCTTAAGAGGCGGATACTGATAAGCCGCTTTCTTAAAAAGCCCCTGTCCACTGCCAAAAGACCGCGATCCCCCAGAACCCGATCCCTGCCCGGCCGGCTGCGAAAGAGACGCTCCCCGGGCCAGGGAGCCTTCCGAAACAGCCTCCTCTCTTGAAACAGCAGGCTTCGGACTTTGCCTGACAACACGAACAGGCAGCTCTTCCGCCATCTGTTCTTCCTCTTCCTGCTCCTCCGCAAAAGAAATATCGGCCTCCGGCCGGACAGGCTCCCGCTCCTCTGCCGGCTCAAAAGCAGCCTCCGGCACAAAGATTTCCGCCTCTTCCGTCTCACGTTCCGCTGACATGCTTCGCTGACGCTGAATCGGAATCTCAAACATTTCATCCAAATCCTTCAGATCCGGGCCGTCATCAAGGGTAATCTCCCGCATCTCATCCGTATGTTCTTCCCTTTTCAGCGTAGTATCCTCCAGGGCCACACCGGAAATCTTCCGTTCTACGCGGCTCTTTTTCCGCTCCTCTTCCTCCTTAGCCTCCCGTTCCTCCATCGCCTTCCTGCGCGCCTCCGCCAGCGCCCTGTGACGCCTGGCATCCTCCCTGGCCGTATCATAGACCTTCCTGCCGCCCGTCTTAACACCGCTGATAAAAGAGCGCTCCGTAATCACAACCACACAGATAATCAGCAGAACTAAAAGCACCAGCCATGCCCCAATCGTTCCAAACGCTCCCGTAAGCACCTTCCCCAGCATCCCGCCGAAAAAACCGCCCCCGGTCTTATGCTCCGCACTAAAAGCATAGAAAGCCTTAGCCGTCCCGGCTCCCCCCTTCTCACCGCTGACCAGCTGAGCGGCTCCGCACAGCAGAAAAAAAGCCACACCCACAGCCACAGCCTTAATCACCGCAATCGTATTCTCCCGATTCGAAATCGAAAACGCCGTCACAAGAAACAATCCCACAGGCAGCACATACGCAAAAAATCCAAACAGCCCAAACATCACACCGCTCACAAAGCCGCCGGCCGCCCCGCCAATACCAAAATTACTAATAAGCAGCAGCACAGACACGGCGAAAAGGATGAGCACCAAAATCTCATCCCGAATAAAAGCCGTCTCCTCCCGCCTCTTCGCAGCCGCCTTCTTAGAAGCAGCCGCAGTCCTCTTCTTCGTACTGGTCCTGCGTCTACCAGAAACACCTGATGCCATAGTTCCAGTCCCTCCCACCAGCAAAAATAAAATAAAAAACTCCAATAAAACCAAACAACCGCTATTGTACCATTTTTTTAAACAAAAGTAAATCTCCCAAATCCCCAAAAACATTCACTTCCAAAAAAACCGTTACAATTCACACGCCAGTTTTTGCAAAGTTTTTATTTGATAAGGGTGCAAATTGTAACAAAAACCGTACCACCCCCACCGTCAGGGAATGTCAGAAAATAGGGCGGCAGGCTTTTCCTATATCCGGTGTCCGGCTGTTCGCGTACAGGGTGTCTGATATGGACGGACATAGCCTCAAAACCAAACCATCCCCATCCCAGTTACAAAGGCAATGTCCGTACAGAGCAGACACCCTGTACGCGAACCGTCCGAACACAGGATATGGAAATGACTGCCGGCTTATTTTGCGGTAGCCCCTCCCACCACCTAAATCTTACAATACAACACAAAAAAAAGAAAGGGCAAATTTACATTCACCCTTTCCCAAAGAACCTCGATGTTACTGTTCACTCCGTGATCAGCAACCCCCGATTACTTCTGATAAAACGAATCCTTCCCAGCCAGCTTCACACTGACCACCCGATCCACTTCCCTAATCTTCTCCAGGTTCCTCCGAATATTATTGCCTATCTCCCCGATCTTCTTTTCTTCAAAGGAGGCTTCCTTCGCAGCTTCCCGTTCTCCCTTAAGCAGAGCCAGAATCTCCTCACGCTCTAAAGGCCCGGCACATTCCAGAAGCATATAAATCTTCTCTTCGCTCTCTAAAAGGTGATCAATCTCCTCCTGGCGCATCCCCAGAAGCATCTGGGCCGCCACCCGGTCATCCCTTGACAGGGCATCCGCGATCTCCTTTGTCACACGAAACACTTCATTTACCATCCCATAGCGCCTATGCATCTGCTTAAGAAGCTCCATCCACAATTCCTGTTCCGCCATATTTCATTATCCTCTCAATTATTGAGCATTCTGCTGGCTTCCCGAAACGCCTCCCGAAGCTCCTCCACCAGCTCTTTCAGTTCCGCAATCACCTTCGGGTTCCTGCCTGCACTGATGCGGGACAGCTCATAAATGAAGAAGTCATACATCACGCTTAATTCTCTGCTGATGGCATAGCTCCTGTTCAGAGTTGCCTTCAAATACTGCACAATCTCTCTGGAACGGGTTACGGACTGTTCAAACAGTTCTTCATCCTTTACCTCCAATGCCAATTCCGCCCTGGTAAGCCGTTTTACCAGCTCGTCAAACAGGAGAAGGAGCATCTCGCTGGCCGTCATCGTGTTGACGGACTGGGTTTTATACTGTTGATAACCGTTCGCATTCATCACTGTTTCACTTCTTACCCTTTCTTTGCTCCACTCTCAAGGAATGAAACGTCTTATGGTATGCCGCATTAGAAGCCCATTCCGCTTAAATAGCTGCTCTGAGAGTTCATCTGAGAAATCAGCGTCTCTAACTGTGTAAACTGGCTGATGTAGCGATCCTGCTCGGATTTTAAGCGGGTCTTCAGATTCTCCAGAATCTTATCTATATCGTCAATCTCACCTTGTATCGAATTGCTCAGCATACTGGTCGGCGCATGGGAGGAGCCAGCCTTCTCAATCAGAATACCCTTGGTAGCTCCCAACGTACTCACATACTTGTTCATAGTATTTTTCAAATTAGAAGCAATGCCGTCAGCCTTTGTAAATGCTTCCTTCACAGCGTCAGGATTCGTTTCAAGCGCCGCCTTAAACTTAGTTTCGTCAAAGGAAAGTTTACCATTGTCCTGCCAGCTGCCGGATACAGAGATTCCCATAGCTTCCATAGCCAGCTGATCCTTGGGAAGAATCGCCCAACGCAGGTCGTCAGCTAGTTCGCGCAATTCACTGGACCCAAAGAGAATACCTTCCTTGGCCTTTTCCTCCCAAATCTTTATCTCGCTCTCGCTCATTTCCTTCTTCTGATCATCTGTCAGTGGGAAATAATCTCTGTCCGGGCGGGTGCTCACATGAGAGTTCACCAGATCCAGAATCTCATTGTATTCCTTTACCAAGTCAGAGATAGCACTTACCATCTTCTCAGAGTTTACATTTGTTTCAAAAGTTACAGCATCTTCAGGATCTGTACTAAGCTTGCCATCTTCTCCATAACCAAACTCTCCCTTGGCTGTTACATTCAGACCATCAATAGAAAAGCTGTTACTTCCGCGGGTGAGCTCAACCACTTCGTCGGAGCCTGCATACTTCACCGCAACAATGGCATCCTGACCTTCTGTACAGGTATAACCGCCCGTTTCTCCTTCTTTACCAAAGAGAAACTCTGCCCCTTCTCCTTCCAGCTTTATGTCCCCTGAGGCTCCTCCCTCAGTAGATTCAATAACAAACTTATCCGCTGTGGACATATAAGTAATCTTTACTCCGGCATCAGACTCATTGATCTTCTTCATAATAGAAGAAATGGATTCCTTACCTGTAAATTCAAATTCTTCGCCATTGATAGTCATCTTATAGATCTTATCGGGATCCATGCCCTCAGCGCCCTTTAAGCCGGAATTTTGAATACTTGCATCAAGATTCAGACGGTTAGACTCTCCTGCAGTAATTCCCAGACCGCCATGAGAAGCCATGATGGACTCGCTGCCTCCTGTGATGGTCAATGTAGAGGTAGTATCTTCCAACGAATTGCCATCCGCATCCGTCTTATTTGGCACAGTAGTCTTAAAGGAAAGCTTCTCGTCCTTAAGCTCAACCTCTACTCTTCCTTTACCAAAAGCGGCGTCCAGACTTTTCTGCAATTCTTCCTTTATATACTCAAGGCCGCCGTCTCCAGACTTTTCCATAGCCGCAATATCTTCTGCTGATGGAAGCTCAATACTCTTGGTTGTACCATTGTAATTGAACAATAGTGTCTTTCCGCCCATGCGCTGAGCAAGTGTCTGCTTCTCTGACAATTCCGCCGGTTTGCTGGCAATGGTTCCTCCATTCGCCGCACTCTTAATCTCCAGGCCGTTCTTTTTGTCCTTTTTGGCTTCGTCGTACAGCTCCTTGTAGCCCATAGCTTCCATAGCGGAGCCGCCGGTCAATGTCACCTCATTACCTTTACTGGAAATTGTAAATCTGCCTCCAGCTGTTCCTATCTCCACAAAATCAGCCAATGTTCCCTTCTTGGAAGATCCTGTATAACTCACCTCTACCTTGGCCATTGCCTCATTAATTGCCTTAGCGGCTTCCTCTGCGTTTGCAAAAGGCTCTCCTGTTCCGTAAGGAATAGTAACACTGTAGCTCTTGTCTCCCACTTTAAAGTTAAGACTCTTTCCAGCAAGTGTGCTGATATCCATTTCGCCTGTCTCGATCTTGCTGGTTGTCAGCTTCCGATCAGATACTGCGCCGTTTGACATCATCTGGGCATTCTTGGCCATCTGTTTTATACCAAGAATAGATACATTAGCTGCCGCTGTCTTATTTGCTCCGGTTACACTGAGAAACTTACTGTTCTTTCCAACCACGGATGTGCTGGCTGCTCCCCAAAAAGCATCACTGAATAAATTGGTGCTCGAAGACATGGTAGCTGTATATTTATTGGCAAAACTAATCATTTTATCACTGATATCCCGATAAGCCTGCTGCTGCCACTGAAGCTTTGTCTTTGCCTGCTGCTGCTTCGTAATCTTCGTCTGTGTTCCCGAAGTCATACCTGCGATCAATTCGTCTCTGTCCAGTCCGCTGGCCAGTCCGCCGTAACCTCTTAAGCTTGACATTGCACTGTTGGTAGATCCGCTTAAACTGCTTATGTTAGCCATATTAACCACTCCTTTTATCTCTTTTTCTTTCCCGCGATTCTCCTGTGGCACTTCCTTTTGGGACTGTCCGAAGCAGAACCGTTCTTTCATTTTTATACATTTTCGAAATTACTCTGTACTTATTTATCGGCATATAGTATACTTTAGTTAATACTTGAATTTATTTTTATGACTGACAACGATTTTCAGAAATTAGAGAAACGGAGGAATTTACCTTGGCTACTATCATTGCACTTACCAATCAGAAGGGTGGGGTTGGCAAGACCACAACTTCAAGTGCTTTGGCAGCCGGACTTACCAGAGAGGGCAAAAAAGTACTTGGCATTGACCTGGACCCCCAGGGAAATTTTGGGTTCAGTCTCGGCCTTGATATCGAAGATTCAAAGACCATTTATGAGGTATTTAAATATCAGGTTCCTATCGAAGCTGCCATTCAGCCTACGGAATACTGTGATCTCATTACTTCCAATATTCTTTTAAGCAGCGCAGAGCTGGAGTTTAACGAGCCCGGAAGAGAGCTGATGCTGAAAAGGCTTCTGATGCCGATAGAGGATCGCTATGATTTTATCATCATCGACACGCCGCCGGCTCTGAATATTCTGACGGTCAATGCTTATGCGGCGGCTGATTATCTGATCATTCCTATGGTTGCGGAGATTCTCAGTATCGTGGGCGTTGCACAGATTAAGGAAACCATCAATTCCGTCCAGCAGTCCGTGAATCCCAACCTTCATGTCCTGGGGATTGTACTGACAAAGTTTAACCGGCGTACCATTCTGGCCCGGGAGGTGAAGGAGATGGCGGAGAATATTGCCGCTCAGATTCACAGCTCCGTATTCGAGATACAGATCCGGCCCAGCGTGACCGTTGCGGAGGCTCCGGCCCACGGAGAGAGTATTTATGACTATTCTCCGCTTTCCAAGCCCTCCTTGGATTACAAGGCATTTGTACGGGAGGTATTGTATAAGATCAGTCAACAGGAGGTTCTTCATGGCACGCAAAAGTAACAAGACGGCACATGTTTTGAATTTACTCTCGGGAGGGGAACCGGAAAAGGAAGTGCAGCAGCCTCAGGAAGCAAAGACTGAGGCTGAAACTACGACTGCGAAAGAAGAACCGGAGCCGGCGAAGGCCGAAGCTGCTCCCGCTCCGGCTCCGACGCCTGCAATCACCCAGGCGGCCGCACCGGAGGTTCCTTCTAATATTTCGATTATTGACAACGGAGCGAAAGAAGCCGACGCCTTAGCAGCGCAGATTCATGAAGAGCTTTTGAAGGAGCTGGAAAAAGAAGAAGGAGCTGCGGTGACCGCTTCGGCTCCTGTGGAAGAGCCTTCAAAAATGGAAGAGGGTTCCCAAAAGCCTAAGGCTGAGATACCCGCTGCTCCTGCTGCCGAAGCGCCTGAGGCTGAAATACCTGCCGCTCCTGTCACGGAACAACCCAAGGCTGAAACTCCTACTGCTTCTCCGGAAGCTTCTAATGCAGAAATTTCCGCTCCCACCCCGGCAGAACCGGAGCCGGAACAGGAAGAAGTTTTAGAGCTTTCACCCGATCCGCTGACAGAACCGGAACCCCCGGCAGAACCGGAACCGGATTATGTGATGCTGAATGTGATGCAGCGTATAGTGGAGGACAAAATCATTTATTTTATGAAACAGTTTGAGGTCTGCACCTGTCCGCGATGCAAGGCGGATACAATTGCCCTTACGCTGAGCGGGCTTCCGTCCAAATATAAGATTGTAGATAAATTCGCGGTGGATCCCCTGGTGAGCTACTACACCGGCCGGCTTATCAGCCAGATTACGGTGGAGGCTTTGAAGGCTTGTACCCAGGTAAAGGACAATCCCCGCCATTGATATACCTTCCCGGTCCCGGCAATTATCCCCGGTATTTGCCGGACAGGCAGAGAATTTATAAGAAATACCTACAGAAATCGGAGTCATTTTATGGAACACGAAGCACATACTTCCTATACGGACATTAATACGCTCCCGGAGATACCGAAAGATTTTGCAAACCAGGCTTATCAATTTCAAGAGCTGATGATGATGTACAACTGCGCCATCCGGGAGGTCCGTACCAAGCTTGAGGTTTTGAATGACGAGCTGAGCATCCGCCATAAGCGCAACCCCATCAAGCACATTACCTCACGCATCAAACGGCCTTTGAGCATTATTCAAAAGCTGCAGCGTTATGACGCTCCCTTCACGGTGGAGGCTGTGGAGGAAATGCTGAATGATGTGGCCGGCATCCGGGTTATCTGTTCCTTTATTGATGATATTTATGCCATTGCGGATATGTTGCTTCAGCAGGATGATATTACACTTATCCGCCAAAAAGATTATATTCAGGCTCCCAAGCCCAACGGCTACCGCAGCCTGCACTTAATTGTGCAGATTCCGGTATTTTTTTCCGAGCAGAAGCGAAATATGCGTGTGGAGGTACAGATCCGCACAATCGCTATGGATTTATGGGCCAGTGTGGATCATCAGCTTAAGTATAAGCAGGATGTGGAGAATCCGGAGGCCGTTTCTGCCGAGTTGAAGGAATGTGCGGAGATAATCGCCCAGACAGATGCCAGGATGCTTGCGATCAAGAATCAGATTTACTGCAATGAAAAGCTTCACAAGTCCTGGCAGGATAAATTTGAAAAGCTGGAGATACCGCTGCGATAATATCTGGTATGTTATTACACAGACAACAGCGTATTTTCAATACGAACTACGAACAAGAGCCCGGCAATACTGCCGGGCTCTTGCTGTTACTCCGCTTCCGCCATAGGCGTAATCACAATATTTTCTCCGGAAATTCCGGTTTTACGCTTCACGATGTCCTCAATCTGTGCCCGGCCTGCGTCGTCGATCTCCGTCATATTCACAACCACATCTGCCTGCCCGTCAGTGATGCTTACCACCACATCCTCAAAGCCCTTGGCCTGCAGAAGAATCTCCGCGGCGGATTCGCGCTCCGCAACGTCTGTCAGAGCAATCATGCTGTCAATGGCTTCCTGCTTCTGGGCGTCGGAAATATTTGTGTTGTTGATGACCTCCAGCAGAATTTCCTTATTCCTGGAGCGAAGCTGCTCTCTTGTCACCTTCGCCTCAGCGGAAAAACCTACTCCGGAGGTGGAATTTGCCAACACGGCTTCCCCCGGATTCTCGTCCTCTCCAAGCTCCGCCGTATCCAGATCCGACGCATCCTGGTCAAGACTTGCGATGTCGCCGTCCGCAAACTGCAGCTCCTCAAGTCCTGTCTGGGCATATAGATCCTCTGCGGAAATATCGGCCGCAATGTTGTCCTCATCCTCTTTTGTGGCTGCATCCGAGCCTGCCGTAATGCTGGCAGAGTCAAGCTTTGTTCCGGAATAGTTTAAGTACCCTGCTACCGCGATCATAATAGCCAGCGCGGTAATGATCATCTGGTTTTTCTTGAATATGTTCTTCACTTTGAACCCTCCATCTTCATTATTTTTATTTTATGTGCCTCCACGGGAAATAATGCCTCAACTGCCTCCAGAATATTCTGTTTTACCGCGGCATTTCCTCCGCCCTCGGCAATTACAATCACTCCCTCCACCACAGGCTCTAATTCCTGTACCACATAGGGGGTCCTTTTTCCATCCTCGCCTTCCTCATAAACCGTTGTTTCCTCCCTTTCATTCTCCTGGGTGGTCCGGCTGCCTCCCTGGGAATCTGTCTCCTCCACCCGCTGGCTCCTGGAGGGCGCGTCCTTCTCCACCACCTTTTCCGAGGAGGAACGAAGGGTAATCATGACCTCCACCCGGCCTACGCCTTCTACCTTCTGTAAAACCTCCTTTAAGCGTTCCTCCTGCTGCCGCTCATAGGAGCTTTCCGAAAATGACTGTTCCGTACCCTTTAAGGTATCATCACTGTCCGAAGCTTCTTCTGCCCGGGACTTTTTTTCCCTTCCCCGATCTGCCGGAATGGCTATGACCAGCAAAAGGACGCCGAAGAGCAGGAGAATCAGCAATTGATCCTTTTTCAGCTTTTTAATCTCCTTCCGGTTTTCCGATTTCAATATGGATTTCAGGGATTTCACCAATTTCTCCTTCCCGGGGGGCCTTGCCCTTCTCCTGACTTTGCCGTTCTTGCTCCTTTATCCAGCTTTCCTGAATTTGCTGTTCCTGTTCTTGTTGTTCTTGTTCTTCTTGTTCTTGTTCTTCTTGTTGCTTTTCCTCTCTTTGTTCCTCTTCTTCTCTTTGTTCTTCTTTTAAGCTCTCCGCCTCATCCCGGGCCTCGTATAGCTTTTCTTCCAGATGTCTCTGATATTCCTCCTCTATGGCTTCCTGCTTCCTTAAAAATTCCTGAAGCTCCCGGTCATAGGTCTGCCTGGCGTAAGTCTCATCTAATCGCTGCTCCAACCCAAGAGCTGTCAGAAACGGGGATATGACAAGAATCATCAAAACGATCCCCATAAAAAACTGCAGATATTTGCGCTGATTTTTCTCCGGAAGCACGTGAAGCACAACTACCATCAGCAGAGTATAAAATGCAATATCCTGTATCCATTCAAACAATAATTCTTTCATAAAATTTGATTCCCGTTCCGTAATATATCTATCCGTACTCCGTTTCCCGAAAATTTACAATTCCGTAATACTGCTGTCAATCTCCTGCTTCATCCTCTCACCGACACCGTAACCACCGCAATCGTCAGCATAAACAGCACCGCCGTTGTAAATACAACCCGGAACAGCAGGCGGATGCCCTCCCCTACTCCGGCCACACAGCCGGTCATCCGCTTATCCGACACCGGTTGAAGGAGGGCCGCCGCCAGCTCCAGAAGCATCATCAGCACTCCGAGCTTGACTAAGGGCATCAGGCAAATCAGCACAATAACAACCAATGCAGCAACGCCGATGCCGTTTTTTATAAGAACGGAGGAGCCCAGGACCACATCCGTTACGGAGCCGGCGATATTTCCGATACCGGGAATCATTTCCGCCGCCCTGCTGAACAGAGTGGTTTTCAGGGAATCCACAGCCGGATTTAAAATACCCTGGATGGTATTGAAGCCAATCACCACCGCAAGCATGGATTTCAGAAGCCACACGGTGACCTTGGAGGCCATTTCCTTCATCTGAGACAAATACTCCTCCTTCGTCAGATGATTCACGAAGACGAGAATCACATGTACCTGAATCAACGCCATCAGCCCGTTTTGGATAAGCCTCTGGATAAAATAAATCAGTCCCAGAAAAAATTCATAGAACACCAACGCCGTAGTACTGCCCGAAGCCATCGTCACAGCCAGGCAGAAGGCCGGGACAAGCACATTCATAAAATCCTGGATTCCCAAAAGCACCTCTCTTGTAATCTCCATAGCCCCGGAAAATATCTGCAGGAGAATCAGAAACAGCAAAAGGTACGTTATCTCAAAGCTCACCTCCGCAATCTGCTGATTCTGAAAAATATTCGAGAAGTTGGACATAAGGGCCGCCGCTATGCCAAGCAGCAAAATGGAGAGCAGAAGATGTTTCTCGGTGCGCCAGTTATTTTGCAGCTGCTCCACCACTGCCGCCACAAAGCCCTCCAGGGTAAATGGCTGCTCTCCGCTCAAAAGCTCCATAACCGTATTTTCAAACTGAAATTCTCCGCCTAAGATCTCATCCACCGACTGTTCAATTTCGTCAAAGTCCAATTCATCCACCATTGAGAGATCCGCTTCCTGCAATTTAAGGGGTATGAAGCGTTCTGTCTTCTCAGCTTTAAGAGGCTTAATATCCTCTGCTGCCTTTACTTCAAGCGGTAAAAAGCTCGCGCCCGTAAGCATCCCCAGCAAGAAGCATCCGCTTACAAATCGTGACAATCCGCATAATCTAGCGGTCGTCACAGCTTGCAACAATGGGAATAGCCTTATATACCGGAAATTTTTCTTTCTCTTTTTTATTCCCTCTCTCATTGCTATGTCCCCAAGAATCCGCGGATGGTTTCTAAAAGGGCTGTGATAATCGGCATACTGACAGCCAGAATAGAAAGTTTGCTGAACACTCCGATCTGCCCGGCAATGGCTCCATAACCCGCGTCTCGGCAGATATCCGAAGCAAACTCCGCTATATAGGTGATGCCGATGATTTTAAGCAGCGCTTGTATATAAGAGCTTTGAATGGAAATGGAGCTTTGGATCAGCTTCACGCTCTCCACTACTACCTCAAGCTTCTCAGCTGCCAAGAGCAGCAGAAATACACTTGTGGCAATGCTGAGATAGACGGAAAATTCCGGCTTTACCGCTTTTATCTGAAGTGCCAGAAGAACACCGGCAATTCCAATCATGGCTGCCTGCAGCATATTAAATCCCCCTTAGTCCGGTCCCATAATATTCCTCCCGGTATACCCGCATAAAATCAATTCCCTGCCGCTCATATAAGCGTCCGTAATTCGATTTGTATACAACGCGGAATATTACTCTTTACAGTGCAAAAAGCCTCTGCATAGTATCAAATAAGTCAAAAATATATGGCAGAATCCAGAACAGCACCAGCACCAGGCCGGCGAGGCTGGTGAGAAAAGCCTGCTCCTCCCGCCCGCTGTGCTTTAGAATCTGACTAAGTACAGACACAAGGATTCCGACCGCCGCAATTTTAAATATGAGATTGACGCTCATAGCTTCCTCCCATTTACACCAAAAGTATGACCAGGAAAATGCCTCCGGCCACTCCCAAGCTTTGGTACAATTTCTGTTTTGTCCGGGCTGCCTCCTGGGACTCCCGAATACGAAGCTCCAGCTGCTCCAGATAAAGCTCAATGGAAGACAGCTGCATTTCCAGATCAAGGTATCCTAAGACCTCGCCCAAGCTCCCCAGCTGCTCCTTGTCCTCCCGTTTCAGATGGGTGCCGGACAGCTGGGCTTTAATCTGTGCCTGCCACAGATCTCCGAAGGTTCCGTTTTCCGGATTTTCCATCTGCTTTGCAAGCTCCTCCAAAAAGCTTCCGAACGGTTCCTTCATGCGGACCGCAATACTGGCAAACGCATCCGGCAGAGGTGTCTTCGTATATTTAATCTCTCCCCGCAGCATATAAATCATCTGCTTCAGCAGCCGCAGCTCCATACAGCGTCCCTTTAAGTCATTGCTGAAACTGACGCCGATTCCTGCGGCCGAGGCCAAAATCAGCAAGGCGCCGATTCCTTTTAACATAAAACTCTCCCCCTTTCATCCAGGATTTGCCGGACCATGCCGGGCCGGGCTTCATAACTCTCCTCCTGAATCATTCCTGTTCTTATTCCATTATCCGCTTCACAGGACTCCGATGCTTTCCGGCCCTTTGATATCTGCCCCCTCCGCCCGGCAAAACCCATAATCACATAGCGTTCAAAGATTTGCTCCTCTGCCAGCCTTTGAAGAAGAGGCTTGGAACGGATATCATCGAGAGAACTTCCGTGAACCGTAGCAAGAAGACGGCAGCCGCAGAACAATGCCGTCTCCATAGCGCGGATGTCCTCCTCACGTCCTATCTCATCCACCGCCAGTACTTCCGGCGCCATAGACCGGATCAGCATCATCATTCCCTCCGCCTTGGGACAGGCGTCCATCACATCTGTGCGGAGTCCCACGTCATTGGCCGGAATCCCCTGAAAGCAGCCGCAGATCTCGGAGCGCTCGTCCACCACTCCCACCGTATGCCCTCTAAGGGCCTTTGTCCCATTGGAAATCTGCCGCACCAGATCCCGAAGCAGGGTCGTCTTTCCGCCCCGGGGCGGCGAAATAATTAAGGTATGCTTCAACCCTGTTTCATCATGGAGAAAGGGCAGTACCTTGTCCCCGCAGCCAATAATCTCATGAGACAGCCGCAGATTCAGACAGGAAATATAGCGGATGCTCTTCACCTTGTCCCCTTCCAGCACAGCTTTTCCGGACACACCCAGGCGGTGCCCTCCCTGGAGCGTAAGATAGCCCTGCTTTAATTCGTCCTCATAGGCATAGAGGGAATATTTTCCCACAAGCTCCATTGTCTCCCGGATTTCTTTTGGCATCACTGTCCATGCTCTATCAGGCTCCTTCAAGACTTCTCCCTGTTTGGAGAGAAAATATTCCTCTCCGCCAAGGCGAATCAAAAAGGGCTTATAGGCACGAAGGCGAATCTCCTGAAGCTGTTCAAAATCCACCTCTGCCTGCTCCAAAATTTCCCGGATATGCCGGGAAAAAAAATGTATGATTTCATTCTTGTCCTTCATTTTTACCTCCACAGGGCATACGAATACGGCTCAACCCGGCCGCTTATTCTCACCGGAACGCCTTGTACCCGCATGTCCATTTGTTTCTCAAGCCAAGCTTGAAGGGGCTTTCTTCTTCCTTATAATTTTTGCAAGATATCTGTGTAACCTTTCCTTTATCTGAACTGTTACAAGTATATGAGTCTGGAGACAAAAAAAGACTAGCCTTTTTTCTCCGGCCAGTCCTTCTGTAATATTCTTTTCTGCCATTCCCTGCATCCACAGGAACTTCTTAAGATATCTCTCCTGATTACATATAAAAAGAATTTGTATCTTCCAAAATCCATTTTAAAAGGACCCACAGCCCTTTTCTCCAGCTGTGAGTCCCTTTGCCTTTCATTTATTTCTCTTTGTTTTCCTTTAAATCCTTCATACTGAAGCTCAGACGCCCCATCTTATCTTTGCCGAGGCATACAACCTTCACCACATCGCCCAGGGTGAGCACATCCTCCACATGGTTGATTCTCTGCTTTGCAATCTTGGAAATATGAACCATGCCTTCCTTGCCCGGTGCAAACTCCAGGAACGCGCCGAACTCTTTGATGCTGACTACCTTACCGGTGAGCACCATACCCTCCTCAAAATCAGTTACAATGATCTTGATAAGCTCTACGGCCTTATCCATGCCCGCCTGATCCGTACCGCATACGGATACGGCGCCGTCGTCGTCGATGTCAATCTTCACACCGGTCTGCTCAATAATGGTGTTGATGGTCTTTCCTCTCTGGCCTACCACATCGCCGATCTTCTGAGGATCGATCTGAATCTGAATAATCTTCGGCGCATAAGGTCCGACCTCTGTTCTCGGCTCTGGGATGCAGGGCTTCATGCAGGTATCCATAATGAACATCCGCGCCTCACGGCATCTTGCAATGGCTCCCTCTACAATCGGGCGCGTCAGACCGTGAATCTTGATATCCATCTGAATCGCCGTGATACCCTCGGTGGTTCCCGTTACCTTGAAGTCCATATCGCCGAAGAAGTCCTCCAGGCCCTGGATATCGGTCAGAAGTACATAATCATCATCCGTCTCCCCGGTTACCAGACCGCAGGAAATACCGGCTACCATCTTCTTAATGGGCACGCCTGCAGCCATCAGTGACATACAGGAAGCACAGGTGGAAGCCATCGAGGTAGATCCGTTGGACTCAAAGGTCTCGGATACGGTACGGATGGCATAGGGGAACTCCTCCTCGCTGGGAAGCACAGGCAGAAGCGCGCGCTCCGCCAAAGCTCCGTGACCAATCTCCCGGCGTCCCGGTCCCCGGCTCGGCTTTGTCTCGCCTACGGAATAGCTGGGGAAATTATAGTGGTGCATATAGCGCTTGCTTGTCTCATTTTCATCCAGACCGTCCAGTCTCTGGGCCTCGGATAAGGGAGCCAGGGTACAGATGTTGCAGATCTGGGTCTGTCCTCTGGTAAACATAGCGGAGCCGTGCACTCTCGGAATCAGATCCACCTCAGCTGCAAGGGGACGAATCTGGGTAATCTCACGGCCGTCGGGACGCTTGTGATCCTTTAAGATCATTTTGCGGACAGTCTTCTTCTGGTACTGGTAAATGGCCTCGCCGAGAACCTCAAGCCACTCTTCCTTGTCTGCGAATGCCTCCTCCAGCTTTGCGGTGATCTGGCGGATATTTTCCTCCCTCACCTGCTTCTCGTCGGTAAATACGGCCTTCTCCATCTCCTCCGGGGGAACCTGCTCCTTAATGGCGGCAAAAAGCTCCTCGGGAACGGCGCAGCTTGTATAGGTATGCTTTTCCTTGCCGCACTCGGCTACAATCTTGTCAATAAAAGCAATAACCTGCTGATTGACCTCATGAGCCATATAGATTGCCTCAATCATTCTGGCCTCGGGAATCTCATTTGCTCCGGCCTCGATCATGATTACTTTTTCTCTGGTGGACGCCACGGTCAGCTTAAGGTCGGATACCTTATACTGGCTCTGGCCCGGATTGACAATAAATTCTCCGTCGATCATTCCGATCTGGGTCATGGCGCAGGGTCCGGCAAACGGAATGTCGGAAACGGCCGTTGCAATGGCGGAACCCAGCATAGCGGTCAGCTCGGGGCTGCAGGCGGGATCTACGGAAAGCACCAGGTTGTTCAGGGTTACGTCGTTGCGGTAATCCTTGGGGAACAGGGGGCGCATGGGGCGGTCGATTACGCGGGAGGTTAATACGGCATTTTCCGATGCCTTGCCCTCTCTCTTGTTGAATCCGCCGGGGATCTTGCCTACGGAATACAATTTCTCCTCATACTCTACGCTTAAGGGGAAGAAATCAATGCCTTCTCTTGGTTTGTCGGATGCTGTCGCTGTGGACAGTACGGTAGTTTCGCCGTAATGCATAAATGCGGCTCCGCTTGCCTGTTTTGCCACTCTGCCGATGTCAACGGTCAGTGTACGGCCGGCAAGCTCCATAGAATAACTCTTGTACATGGGTAATCTCCTTTTGTTTTTCTTGCTTTTTCTGGTTCAGGAGAATTTTTTCGGTCATGATCCGTTTTCCGGGCCTTGACCCCGAAACTACTGATCTGTATAGGAAAGGAAGGCTGTCCTATATACATCAGTGGTCTCGGTTCCGTTCTCCTGTGGGGTTGATAGGTTTACATAAACATAAATGAGGGCGGAAGTGTTCCTCCGCCCCTGTTAAGCTTATTTTCTGAGTCCAAGTCTCTCAATCAGACTACGATAACGTGTGATATCGGTTCTCTTCAGATAAGCCAGCATATTACGCCTCTGGCCAACCATCTTTAAGAGTCCTCTTCTGGAATGATGATCCTTGGGATTCTCTTTCAGATGCTCGGTTAATTCCTGGATACGTGCGGTCAGGATTGCCACCTGTACCTCGGGTGATCCGGTGTCACCTGGCTTTAAGCCATACTCGGCAATAATTGCCTGCTTTTTTTCTTTTGCGATCATGTTGACTGCCTCCTTTTTTTCATAAGCCATGTATCAAGTAAGGGTCGGAGTGTCCGGTTACTGAATACTGGCAGATTTTGTACCTTTTAGACTTTACCATACCTTTTTAGTTGTGTCAAGAGCGCTTTAACTTTTGCAGGCCGGATACGACAGCTGTTCCTGGCTGGATGCCGTAGCCTTCGTAAGCTGCAATACAATTTCGCTGAAATACCGCGGACTTACCTGGTCCAGCTTGTATTGGTTTTCTTTTTTTATGGTATCGTAAACGTAGCTGCCTCTTTTTACGGTGCGGGCACGGTAGAAGGCCGCACCGTATACGGTTACTTCGTCGTTTTCATCCCCTACGTAGCTTCCGGAAAATTCCAGTTCCACACCCATGTCGCCGTCCTCACGGTAGAAGGTGTAATAAACACCGGCGTCCTGGACGGAACCGCGGTACCAGCCCATGCCCTGGAGCTTGCCGGAAAGGGACAGTCCGTTCAGAAGCTTGCCGCCGAAGCGGGTCAGCTCGGCTGTTCCGGTTTCTTCTTCTGTGATTCGGTAAACGGCACGCTCCAACTGTTCGATGGGCTGTACAATCTCGTAATCAGAGAGCTGTTCCTTCCAGACGGACAGATCTTCTTCGGACAGCTCAATGGGGTGCACCAGGCCGATCTGTGTGTCCGAGGGAAGGTCAAACTCTTCCTCGTCCTTTGTGTTGAAGCTGCCGTCCTCCATATAGCGGAAGGTGTCTTTTAATTCTCCGTTCTCATAGGTTCCCCAGATAAGGCCGATGGCAAACTGATGCATAACCGGATTTTTCACAAACAGCTCTTCCCATGCGGCGCAGTTCCAGAGGCGTTCTGCGGTTAATGCCTGCTCCAGACGCATTTTCTGGTTGGTTATGACGGTTTTCAGCTGCTTTTTCATCTGCTTAAATTCAGCATAAGCGGCCGCGGCCTTTTCTTCGTCGTCCCGCTTTCCGGGGGCCGGAAGGTTTTTCAGCTTTTTCTCGGATTCGCCGAAAATCTCAAGCTCCAGGGCCGGGGTCAGATAGACGCTGAAGGAGCGCGTTCCGTAGTCAAAGGTCCGCTTTAAGCTCTCGTCAAAGCCCAGGTTGGGTACAATCCGATCCTCCAGCTCCGCCCTTGTGATTCCCAGCTCGGAGGCTGCGTATTCCAGGGCCTCGCCTGCCGCTGTCTTTACCTGGCGGAATTTGAATTTCCGGGATATCTGATCTACATACAGAAGGGCCTCGGAGCTTCCGTTGAGGGCCAGTGCTTTTACGGCTTCGGCGGCAAGGGCGCCTCTGGAATGTTGGGGCCATTCCTGGATCTGATGGCGGAAAATATCAACGATTCCGGTTCCGCCGTGGACGGACGCTGCGTAGAGTACCCATTTTTTCTTGGCCTCGGCGCCTGTTTCCAGCCATTTGTTAAAAAGCTCCGCTGCATAAGCGCCAAGCTCGGAAGGCTCCAGTTCGGAGGCCAGGGTTACGGCCTCGGGGCTTAGACCGGGTGTGGTACGGTCCGCATAGGCTGTGAGTATGGCCTGGAGATATTCCTCCTCAGCGTCGCTGCCGTCTTTTTTATGTACGGCAGGAAATGGCGTCTCATAAGCCCAGGCTACTTTTCGCTTTTTACCGCCTTTCAGGATTTCTTTTACCAGATCACCGGAGGTTTTTTGCCCTCCGCTCTCCGCCTGAGCCTCCGGCTTGATGCCCAGACAGTCGGAAAGGAGTTCCTTCAGCTTTTTGCTCTTTTCTGTCTCCAGGGCCTTTGTAAAGATTTCCCGGTAGGCTTCTGCGCCCCAGAATTTCAGGACACGGATGGCAAGCTCGCGCTCCTGGGATTTTTTTGAGGTTATCATTGTCAGCATTTCCGGCTCCCATTCCCTGTGAGCGGTGCAGATGGTTACGAGCTGCTCACGGACCTGCTTGGAGCTGTCAAGGGCGGAGGCCAGTATCACTTCTTTTTCTTCCTGCCAGAAGGTATCCAGGGCGAGGATGCAGATGCAGCGGCCGACGGAGGTGCTGTCCTTTGCGGCGTCCCGAAGCTCCTGGGCGTGATCCTTCCATCGGGAGGATAAAATCCGGGCAGCTGTGTCCAGAACCAGATTTTTGTCCCGCTCCTGGTAGCAGGAGTTGTAAATGCCCTCTATGGCGTCGGCCTGGTAACGGATGGGAAGCTCCTCTTTTTCAAAAAGCTCTACTAAATCCTCCATTTCCCTGCGAAACTGCTCCGAATTGGTTTTGCTTCCCCGGATGGAACTGAAGAAATAGCCTGTGAAATAGGCTCCCTGCATACGAAAAGCCTCCAAAATTACGCCTCTGCGGAAGAGACGTCCCTTATTTCTCCGTAAGCCCTGTAATTTCTGGAAGCGCTGATAGTAGTAGCTCTGGCTGCCTCTCCAGTTATTGACAAAGGGGTAGAGGGTGTCGATGGAGGCTTCTCCCAGAAGGTACGCCTTGGCCTCTGCCTGGCCGGTGGTAATGTTTGTCACAAGCTCGGCGGCAAGCTGGTGCTGATATTTATCCGCATGCTTTGACTGGATCTCCTGGTAAAGTCCCGGATTTGCCTTTTTGATGTGATCCAGGATGCGCTGATATTCGTCGGTGGTGGCAGCGTGTTCCGCTGCGCTGCGCACGGACTCAGGATGCCGGACTGCCATGCGTGCCATTCCCTGTTCCTCGTCATTTGCCGCGTACCACTGAATCAGGGCTTCGGGCTTCACGGGAATCAGATTTTCCAACTGTTCCAGGTGCTTATGGAACCAGGAATTTTTGCCGTTTACAATTCCTGTCATTTCTCTTCCTGCTTTGAGCACGGTGCGGATGGACAGGACGCCTGCTATCTGTAGGAAGGCGGCGAAGCACGGAGAATGTTCTATGGCGAAAAATGCCGTTCCCGAGAGAAGATGAACCATATATTCCATGTAGCTGCGGCCGTTTAACAGCTTTTGCAGATTTATGGGAAACGGCTGATCGATGGGGTGATTGCGCACATAGGTCCTAAGCTCTTCGATCTGGCTTTTTCCAAGATCATGCTTGATAAACATCTCGGGCAGGCTGTCTATGAGGTTATTTTCCAGAAATGCAACGGTCTGGGCCAGGGCTTCGTCGGATGCGGATGCATTTTTGGTGAAAAGCCCCAGGATGCCCCCGCTCTTTTTTGCCTCCGGTTTTTTGCAGTTTAAGTAGACGCCGGCCAGCAGGACCTTGGCGTTGTCGTAGCGGTGGTAGCAGAGATCTATGGCTCTTCTTAAAAGCTCCGGGTCCTTTCTTCCCTTTTCAAGCAGAGGCTTCATGCGTATGTAATTGAGGGAATAGGTGCTCCAGACGATGCCCTCCGCATACATGGCCGTTTCCTGCTCAGGAGTTAAATATTCCTTCACGGAGTCCAGGTTCCAGCCGTAGCGGTTAAAGAGGTAGTAGGCCGTGGAGCCTCCTATGGCGGACAGGAAGCAGACGTAGCGCTTAAGCTCTTCATGTTTGCAGCGCTTTCTCAGATGCTCTACGTAGTCGATGCTTTTCTGACGCTTGTCGTCGGCGAGATCGGAAAAGTCCTGGCGCTCGGTTTCTCTTAGAAGCTCCGGCTTTTCCGGTGCGGAAATGTCCAGATATTGTTCCGCAAGGGGACGGTTTTTGGGGGACAGCTTCAGGGCGTCCAGGGTGTCCATTTGTTTTTGGTAGTTTCTTTCTTCGCTTAGGTTCATGGTGTTCTCCTTTTATTTCATATGCTTATCCACATTTTATTTTATAAGCCTGACCAATTTGCAGCCGTATCCGTTTACTCCAACTTTTTGGGCGGAGTGCGCTCTGGTATTGTATGGCGTTTATGTGGTTTGGTACTTATGTGCTTTGGTGTTCATGCGGTTTGGCGCTTATGTGCTTTGATGCTTATGTGCCTTGGCGTTTATTTGATTATGTTTATATGATTTGGTGCTTATATGTTTTGCTCTTATTAGTTTTTGATATTTTAATCCGTCTCCTGCATCTCTAACAAGGCCCGATCCAGCGATGTCTTTTCCCGGCAGAGCTTCACATAAGTCATCAGATGTATCCAGGTCTTTAATACCGCCTCCATATCAAATTCCATCTGATGGCGTTTCCCGCCCAGGGCTTCTGCAAGAAATGTAAGGGCTTCCTCCGCTCCGTGGAGACCAAGGGTTCCGCTTTCCTTTGCCAGACGTTTCAGATTCCCAAAGGTCTCCTCCTGGATGGAATTTAGACCGCTTTGAAACAGATCCCCAAGGGCCTGCCGGATTTCTGCCAAGAATCTCTCCATTCCCTGTACAATCTCCCGGTTAAAGCTTAAGTCTTTGGAAACCGGACTGCCTTCCGGCCCGCCTTGTTCGCCAAGATACTCCTCCAACTCTTCCTGGCTCCCAAAAAAGCGCTCTCTTCCAAACACCTCAATGGGATACAGGCACAGCTTTCCCTGTTCCAAGTAAGGGGCGCCGAAGAAAATCAAGGTCTGGTCCTTCTCCTTTTTCAGCCGTTCGTTCAAGCGCTCCAACACCTGAATGGTCAGCTTTTCCTCCTTGGAATAGGTTACGGCCACGGTAAGCTTACGGCCCTTTTGGTCCAAGATTTCCATAGAAAACCTCTGATGCACCGTGTCGAAACCGGACTCACGGCAGCAGGAAGCCCCCACCAGGGCAAGGCGCTCTCCCTCATTCTTTCGCTCTTCTTCTCCAAAGCAGGCTAAAAGAAGCTGTTCGTAATCCCAGAAAACTACATTCCGCACTTCCTCTCTCCTGAAATCCCGGACACCGGACACCTCGCTTTTTGTCTCCTGGCTCACAGACAGACGTCCGTCCCTGGCCGCTTTTGCATGATCCAGGTAAAATTCCAGCTCCATCATCTGCTCTCTGCTGCAATTTAACCCCCAGGGCGCCTGAGCCTGCTCCGCTCTTCCCGGGGGACGCCTGCGCACGCCTTCATAGAACACCGGCCGGGCATCTGTCCAGTTATAGAAAATACCCTTATCCGGCTCCAGGAAATAGTATATCTCCCCTTCGTAGCCCGTTTTACTGTGAAAGCTCCGGCTTCCCATTGCCATCAGGTGAAGCTTTGGAATGGGACGGTAAGCTTCCCGAAAGCTTCCTGCCAATGTCCGCAGACGTTCCGGTTCTTTGGTTTCCCTTAGTTCCCCTGCTTTCCGGTATAGAGTCAATAGCTGCTCCAAAAGCTCCTCGGTCCGAAATGCCGCCGCCCGGTCAAAATACAGCCGGTACTCGGAGGCTGTTTTCCGAAGGCCGGTTTCAAAGGCCGCTAAGCCGGCTCCGTGACTGATAACTGCCAAACGCTCCATACTCTCCGCAGCCTCCGGGGACAAACGGGACAGCCCGGTCATAAGCTGCAGGCCGATTTCTTCCCGGATGGAGGAGGACGCCCGGTCAAGCTCTTTCCAATCCCATTCCTCCTGGCTCTCGCAGAGCTTTTCGAGCTGCTCTAAGGCGGCGGCATGTTTGTGAAGCTGAAAGAGCAGCACTGCCTGGGCCTTGTGAGGACAAAGCTCTTTGCTTTTGCAGGAGCAGGTGGAATATTCCAGAGGGCTTAAAAGCTTTACGGTGAAGGCCTCCCAAGGAACCTTGACGGTGATAACGGTTCCTTCCTGGAACTCGGGCTGTTCTCCTGACTTTAGATAATGAAGAAGCTCATTGTACCGCTTATTTCCGCAGGCGCGTTTCAGCTTTTGTAGAGGGTAAGTAAGAAGCTCCTGCTCTAAAGCCTGCGTTAATGCTGATTTTGCCGATTGGATTTCAGACGGTCTTTCTTTTGATTCCGGTTCGGCCGATGTGTCAGATGTGTTTGGTTTCTCCGGCGTATTTGAATCTATTGATGTGTCTTGGTTTTTCGGTGTATTTGTTCCTTCTGATGCGTCTTGTTTTCCAGATATGCTTCTTCCTTCTGATGTATCTGACTTTACTTCTGCTTTTTTACTCTCCGTCCCGGCCTCCTGCGGACTTGATTCCGCTGTATTTCTTCGGCTGTTTTTCAGATATAAAATTGCTGTGATAATGTGACGGCAGATGCTTCGGGAGGGGCAGGTGCAAGTACTTTCCCCCAGAGGCATACGAATTGTGCATACCGCCTCTTTTAAAGTCACCTCCGCCCCCGTTTCGCTCCAGACTGCCGCGGGAGCTTCCTGATCCAGATCCTTATAAGCACGCTTTACCGTTCCTTTGTTGCACAGTCCTGTGAGGTATTCGTCGTCTGCCTGTGTGAGCATTTGTTTTAAAGCTTCCATGTCTTTATCCTCTATTCCGTTTTTGCAAATAAAACATATCTCCGTATCCTCAATGGCCAAAGGGACATTTAGGAGATCATCACTGCATAATCTTCCCCATAAAATCCCCAAGCATCTCCGGTGTCATCGCTCCCACATGCGCCCCCAGATCTGCCAGCCTCTGTGCCGTATGGCGGTCGTAAACCGGATTGGCATCCCGATCAAGGGCAGTAAGGCAGATAAGCTTTGCGCCGCTCTCTATGATATCCCGGCTCACACCGAGCAGGCCGGCCACGCTGCCGCCCTCGCAGAGATCCGACACCAGAACAACCATCGTCCGATTGGGATTCTCAATCAGCCCTTCACAGTACTGCAAAGCCCCCGTAATATAAGTCCCGCCTCCAAGCTGAATACTCATCAGCGTTTCCACCGGGTCGTCCAGATGGGCGCTTAAATCCACCACCTGGGTATCAAAAATCACAAGCCGGGTGTCAAGCATAGGCAGCCGGGCAAAGATTCCCGCCATCACCGCACTGTGAATCACAGAATCGAGCATGGAGCCGCTCTCGTCCACCGCTATCACGACCCGCCACTGGTTATATTTCCGGGTACGGCTGCTGAAATATACCTGCTCCAATACCAGGCGTTTTTCCTCCGGGTCGTAATGGGAGAGATTCTTTCGGATGGTTTTGCGGATATCCAGATTCCGCATGGACTTTACATGACTTGGAGTATTCCGGTCCAGGCTTCCCAAAAGGGAACGGCGTATCTCCCGATTCAGCTTTTCCGCAATTTCCTCCGCCACCTTTTTTACAATCCGCCGGGCCGTATCCAGAACAGGCCCCTTCATCAGATGCTTAAGCTGCAAAATGGTTTTCAAAAGCTCCTGATTCGGCTCCAGCTTTTCCAAAACCTCCTTATCCGTTAAAAGCTCCTGCATCTCATAGCGTTCCAGAGCATGGCGTTCCAATACCTCCACCGTCTCCTTGGGAAACAGACGGCGGATCTTCGTAATCCACCCTGCCGTAGTCAGCCGGCTTGCCCCTGTGCCCCCGTCACGGCGCACATCCTCACCGTACTCGCGGGAATAGAGAAAATCCAACGCTTCCTCCAAGTCCTGACAGCCGATGCCGTTCTCCATTCCGCGAAAGCCCTCTCCTCCGAAAGAAATCTGGTCCTTGGCCTGACTTCCCAGGATCAGCCGCCAACGATTCAATTGTTTTCCATCGTTCATATTCGTACCTATTTTAAGTTCCGTAGTTCTCCTTCCAGCACTCCTTTGCTAGAACAGAAAACTCCCTTTTTCCATTTTTTTACTTATAAATGCATCCAAAGCTTCCCCATACGCATACTCCCCGGGACTCACACTCCCTCCCGTCAGAAGGTCGCCCTTTTTCTTCCCGTGAAGCGCCGCCGCACGGCCTGCGATTCGATCCGTTTCAAGAGGTGTAAAATAACTGAATGCAAGACGCAGCTCCGGCAGCAGCTTTAAAAATTCCTCCCCGGGCAAACGCTCCAGAAGCCCGTCAATCAGGGTCAGAAATCCGCTGCTGGCAAATACAAAATCCCTGGCCGTAAAGAACAGCCCCCGAAGAAATACCGCGCTTTTCGACAGCATTTCTCCGCTTCCCTGCATATATCCCTGAGCCGCCCGGGTAATCTGCTCCCCGTATCCCGCCTCATAGCCGTACAAAAGCCCCAGAACCGTCCCTTCCACGCCGGGATTTAATTTTCCCCGCCCAAGAAGGGTTTTCAGCGCGTCCATCAGAACCGGCCGCCGCTCACATGGATTGCTTTTCCCTGCCGCCTGGTAGAGAAGCCGCAGACTTTCCATGCACTCCTGCTGCCGATCCTCCCCCACCTGTCCCATAGAGGGCAGAAGCTGAATAATCTTCTGAAAGCAGATATCCGTCATCCGCTCCAGATCGAGAGCATCCCGAACCTGATACAGATCCTGGAGATCGAGAAGCATCAAAAGCTGAGAAAAGCCCTTGGTCAGCGAAAAGAAATCTCCGTCATCCGCCAGTACCTCCGCCAGATGTTCCCGCATTTCCCCCTGCTCCTCGTGAAGTCCCATAAGGAAGCCTTTTACCAGAAGCTCCGCCGCTTCCTTACAGCCTGCGCTCTCATCAAATCGGCTGTGCAGCAAAGTACGGGCCGCCTCCGCCATAGTCCCGCCTGAGATGGAGGCGTCTATCAGGGCCGCCGTCACCTGCTCGGACCATTTATAGCTCCAGATTTCCCGAATCCTGTTCTGATCCCGGCGGTTTACCAGGTCCGCGCCCTTTTTCCGTCTGGCAAAGCCGCAGTCCAAAAACTCTGTCTGGTAAAGAAAACGGCTCATCCGCAGATGCTTTTCCTTTTTGAAGATCTCCAGAATAACCTCCTGCTCCAGACTGGAATGTAGCTTGATGCCAAAGCCCCTGCACTGTTCTTCAAAATCCGACAGGAGAGGAGGCCGGGCGGCGTCCTTGCAGAGACGTCCCACCTGGGAGCCTGTCACAAGCTCTTTCAAAATGCGGACGGCGCCCTCGGTAGACAGATTCCGTTCTCCCTTTATAAAGGAAGATACGGCACTGTCCTGAAGCTCATACAGCCCCGGTTCCTGTTTTCCGCGGAGAGCCGCTAACCCCTGGGCCATGTAAAATGCGCAGATTTCGTCATAGGAGGAGACATTTTCCTCCTTTCTTCTGGCCTGCCGTCCTGCCGCTGCCAGAAAATGAAGAACGGTTTCTTCGTACGCGCCGGATAAAATCATGCCTGACGAATCAGTTTCCTGCTCTCTATGATGCGGCTGTTTCAATTTTGCTAAAACAGCTTCTTCTTTCTCTCCTTCGGAATCATCCGGGTTTATCTGCGGCGTATTCTTCTGCAAGTTTTTCCATACCTGGTGATAAAAGCCCGGCGACTGCATCCCGCTTGCATAGCCGTTCAGGGCATCCGCGGCCTCCATAGAGTAAGCCATCGGATACACCTCCTGCTGCTCCTTCACCTTACCGTGGAGCTTCACCGGCTCTCCGGTGTAGGCATAGCTTCCGTCTTTCTGCCGGGACAAAAGCTCATAAAGTCCGTAGCTGTGAAAGCCTCCCGTCACCACCAGGATTCTGTGAAAGCTTTCGGATGCCTTGGCAATCTGTTCCGCCATATACCGCTCCCGCAGAAGGCAGCCGTCTTCTAAAAGCTCCTCCGCCGGCGTATTTTTTCGGGAAAGGATGCAGTAGGTGAGCATTTGGCGTACAAAGTCCTCCGTGGGCTCCGTAAGGCCCTGGATTTCAAAATACTTCTCCCACAGCTCTTCAAAATCCCGCAAACCCGTTTTTTCACAGAGCAGAGCCAGATAGCGGCTGCGGCTTAGAAGATAGTCGTCGTTGTAGGTCTGCTTTTCTCCCTCCCTGCGGACGCCCTTTCCTCCGGTCGTTCCGATGAGAATCTCCCCGTAGGACAGATCCACAAACCGGGCCGGTATTCCCAGGCTTTTTGCTTCCCGCAGGGCCGTAAGCTCCGGGGAGCAGTCTAAAAAGGGATAGTAGCATTTGTAGTCCCCTTTTTTCTCCGTCACAAGGCCATCCCGATCCCGGTAGGCATAATACAGGGCCAGCGGAGGCTTTGTGTCCTCATGCAACAGCACGGGAATCAGCGGGTCCGCATTTTCCGGGCCTTCTATAAGAATCAGGTCCGGCTGATAATCCGATACCGCCTTTTTCAAATGAAAGGAGCAGGCCGGGCTGTGATGGCGAATGGGGAAGTAGAGTACTCCGTGCTCTTTGCCGTACAATAGCTCGGAGGGAATCCTTACGCTCTCCTCCGGGTTTTCCGTTACCGCAGGTATTTCCTGGCCTCGTAATAGCTGCTCCATAAGCCGCCCTCTTTTCCTCCCTTATCGCGAATTACGGTCTGGAAATAGCTTTTCAGCTTTTCCAAATCGTCCTTGTTTTCCTTCTGTACGGCTCCCACCAGGTTCTGCACCAGACAGCCCAGATCCATGCGGGAATCGCCGTAGTAGTAGGCTGTCATCATGGTCTGATAGTAGACGGATACGGCCTCCGCCGTGCTCATAACCGCTGAGGGCCGGTCTATCCGGTGCCCCAGGGAGGAGACGCCTTCCCGAAGCTCATGGTAGGTGGAGGCGAGCAGATCGGCCACATCCTCGTCCGGCACCATTTCAATGCGGTTTTCTTTGGCAAGCTCGGCTACCTCATTCAGAATAATCTGCTTTTCCAGGGCTGTGTCGCGGATGGGCATGACCGTTTCGAAGTTAAAACGGCGCTTGAGAGCGCTGCTCATTTCGTTGACGCCCTTGTCTCTTGTATTTGCCGTGCCGATGACGTTGAAGCCTGCCTGGGCAAACAAAAGTCCGTCCTCTCCAAGCTCCGGCACATTCAGCACCTTGTCGCTGAGGACGCTGATTAGACTGTCCTGGATCTCGGCCGGGGTACGGGTGATTTCCTCAAAACGGGTGAGGATTCCCTGTTCCATGCCTACGTAGAGGGGAGAGGGAACCAGTGCTTCCCGGACGGGGCCCTTTGCAAGAAGAAGGGCGTAGTTCCAGCTGTATTTGATCATGTCCTCGGTGGTTCCGGCCGTGCCCTGGATGGTGTTGGTGCTGTTTCCGCTGATGGCGGCCGACAAAAGCTCCGAAAGCATGGTTTTTGCCGTGCCCGGCTCGCCTACCAGCATAAGGCCGCGGTTGCCTGCCAGGGTGATGATGCAGCGTTCTACTAAGGCATCGTTTCCCAGATATTTTTTGCGGATGGTAAGCTCCCGATCCTGATAGCGCAATGGCTCCCGGCTGCCCAGGATAAAGGTCCGAACGGCCTTGGGGGACAATTTCCAGTTTAAGGGGCGGCGGCCGGTGTCTAAGATGGAGAGAAGCTCCAGTTCTTCCCGGTAGCGCACCTCTACGGGTGGTTTGATTGCTGTTTTTTGTTCCACTTTATGTAACCTCCTATTTTAAATCGCTGCGCGATGGCACGAAAGGGTAAAATCGCTTCGGCACACCTGTGATGAGAGAAACTTTTATTCGGAAGGGCACTCATAAAAGTTTCTCTCGTGCGCCTTTGCGACAAATCTCTTACTATTCCACTTCCCCTTCCTCCAGAAGCCGTTTCAAAAGATATTCCCTGTGATTGAGAAACATCTCCGTCACCTGGTAGCTCTCCGTCTTAGTATACTCCACAGAGTGAATCGCTCCTTCGTCAAAGGACAAAATCTCCGCCCCGGGAAGTCCCAGAAGAATCGGAGAATGGGACGCAATCAGAAACTGACTGCCTTCCCGGACAAGACGGTGGATACAGATCAGCAATGTCAGCTGGCGCTGCGGCGAGAGGGCCGCTTCCGGCTCGTCCAGTAGATAGAAGCCCTGTCCCTGAAAACGATTCTGCATCAGAGCCAGAAAGCTCTCCCCATGAGACTGCTCATGCAGGGAACGGCCGCCGTACCGCCGGTAGTAGATGGCCGGATCATCGTCGCCCCGGTACTCCTCCACCTGAGTCGCTACATTGTAAAAGCTCTCCGCCCGGAGAAAAAAGTTATCCCTGGGGCTTCGATAGCCCTTTTTTAAAACCATCCCTTCATACAGGGAGGAATGGGTTTCTCTGGTGGAAAAGCGGAAATCCCGGCTCCCTCCTTCGGGATTCAGTCCGTAGGCTGCGGCAATGGCTTCCAGGAGGGTCGATTTTCCGGTTCCGTTTTCTCCCACAAAAAAAGTCACGGGGGCTTCAAAGCTTAGGGATTCCATCCCGGAAAGAGCCTTAATTCTGTGTAAATAAGAATCCGGATCTACCTTATTCCAGTCAATGGTTAAACCGTTGACAAAAAGACTGCCTTTCATCTCTGTCCTGTCTCCATTCTTATATATTGGTTTTTCATCTGCGTATCAGAAGGGTTAATGCCACTCCTTTATCAGATCCAGAAGCGCTGTCTCATAATCTCCCAGTATTTCCTCCTGCCGGCCGCCGCTTCTAAGATTCGTCTCCACACCCCGTTCTCTGTCCTCAAACTCCCAGATATGATAGGGAACGCCGCGGTAATCAAAATCAATGCTTCCCAGACCGTCCTCCTCGTTGTAGGTATAGCTCCATCCCCGTTCCTCTATCAATGCCAGTACCCGGCCCAAATGTCCTTTTTGCTCCATAGCCCTCTCCTATTCCGGTTCCGTCATACATGTGATTTTCTTTTTTATTATAATTCATTTTACAGGATTTGTCGTTTAAAATTCTCTTAAATATATGAAAATATAAGAAAAATTTGACAACCCATCCATTTTAACGTATGATCCGGAAAACACATCTACGAAAATAAAAGGAGCACAGACATCATGGATTTTCAACTAAGACCCTGGAGCATCGAAGACGCGGAAGATATAGCAGTCGAAGCGGACAATCCCCGCATTGCGGCCAACCTGCGGAATGTATTTCCGTGCCCTTATACCCTTAAGGATGCCGTTGACTACATCACCGACTGCATTTCAAAGGAAGGCAGCAGGCAGATAACGCGGGCCATTGAGGTAGACGGCCGGGCCGTGGGAAGCATCGGAATCTTTCTGCTGAACGACGTGTATGAAAAATCAGCCGAATTGGGGTACTGGCTCTCGGAAAAATACTGGCGGAAGGGCATTATGTCCCGGGCGGTGCGGATGCTTTGCAGGGAGGCATTCGAAACCTTTGATATTGTCCGCATCTTTGCGGAACCCTTTGCCTGCAATGCAGGCTCCAGAGGCGTTCTTGAAAAAGCCGGATTTACCTGTGAGGGTACTATGAAAAACGGTATCTATAAAAACGGGCAGATCCATTCCTATTGTATATATGCACTGTTACGGGAAGAGGCTGTCGGGAATTTTTAGTATAGGGCTTAATATTTTTGCCTGATAGCCCAAGGCATTTTGCACGTTTACTTTTGTGACAGCCTCACCGGGGGAGAAAAGTTAAATGGCGGTTCTTTTTGAACGTGTTGCTGAACATTTCAATACATCCGAAGAGCATTTCAATACAAAAGTCTTGAAATTCTTTTTTTGCGTGGTAAACTGATAACAGCAATATCAGTTACCTATCTTGTGGATTGGAGGAATATATTATGCAGTCTATTTCCGGAATAAATTCTGGCGCGGCGCAGCCGTCTGTGCCGATTGCTGGTGTGGATGAACCGAAAAAAGTCCGGCGGCCCGAAGACGAAACCCAATCACGCCGCCAAAAACCTGTGATGGATGAATATGTTCCGGAGGAAAAACCGGAACCATCAGGGCGTTACTGTCTGAGCAAAGACGAGAACGGCAAGCCTAAAATCTATTTCGATGCCCCGGAGCGGGCAGAGAATGCCCCAGATGCTTCCCATGCCTCTGATCGGGATAAGAGTGCAGAAGGGCCGGAAAAAAGCGGCTCTGACAAAGATGGGCAAAGCTGCACCTGCAACACCGATAAGGTTGACCGTGAGATTGAAAAACTAAAAAAGCAGAAACAAGAGCTGGAACAGCAAATCAACAGGGAAACAGATGAAAGCAAAATAGAGGATTTGAAAGAAAAATTGGCACAGATAGAAAAAGAATTGAGCCAAAAGGACAACGACACATATAGGCGTCAGCACGCTGTATATACATATTCCTAATGTCTTCCGCACGGCGGCAAAAGAAAAAAGCCGTCGTACAAGCGGTAAAATTGCTACGCCTCGAACGGCGGCTTTTGAGAAATCGAAAGCCGCCGTTTATAAGTAAATCAAACCACCGTAAACCCGCCCAGTTCGTAGAAAACCACAGTTCCTGCCGGCTCCGTGCCTTCAAACCCCAGGCTCTGGCTCCATCCTTTGCTGTAAACCCGGGCGGTTATCACCTCTTCCCCGTCATTGACAAAAATCTCAAGAGAAGAGGTGTCCGAAAACACCGTAAAATTCCGAAGCTCCTCCAGACGTATGGAACGCCTGCCTCTCCCGCAGCCGCTTTTGCCCAATGAAAGGGTTAAAATCTGCCCTTCATAGCTTAAAAATACATCCTCTCTCAGCCGCAGCGTCATAGAAGCTCCATGCTCCCCAAGGTCCGCTCTCATTTCAAAGCAGCAAGTCTCTGTTTTCCAAATGCCAAATTCCCGGATGCTGCCGCGCCATTCGCTTTTCCGAAGGCCCTTCATCTCCTCCAGAGGCTTCTGAATCAGCCTCCCGTCCCTTACGCGCAGCTCCCTTGGCATGGCCATTGCATGTATCCATCCTTGCTTGACCGTAACATCGTTGTCATAGTCCGCATCCGGCATTCCCATCCATCCAAGGAGAATCCGCCGGCCCTTCCCATCCTCAAAGCTCTGGGCCGCATAAAAATCAAAGCCCCGATCCAGTTCCTGAAATTCCCCTAGCTGATAATTGCGGTTCTCAAAATCAAGCTCTGCCGGAAAATATCCGCACTGATACACATTCTGATAACGATACTCCTCCGACGGCACTCCCTGGGGACATGCCAGTAAAAAGCCCTGTCCCTCCAGTTCAAAGAAATCAGGACATTCCCACATATAACCCAAGCGCTCCGCCGAAACAATGCGGTCAAAATAGCTCCACCTGTTCAGATCCGGAGAGCGAAACAGCAGCGCACAGCCTCTGTCCTTATCGTCCCTGGCTCCCAGAAGCATGTAATAAGTCCCCTCCCTGCAAAAAATCTTGGGGTCCCGCACGTGTCTTGACATGTCGGCGGGGTAATCCGCATGGTTCAGCACAAGCTGCTTCTCCTCCTGCCGGAACCCGTCCCTGCTTTTCACATGGATGGTATTCTGCTCCCGCCCCTCCATGACATAATCATAAGGCCGGTCCGTAAGCTTCACATTTCCTGTGTAAAAATAATGAATCTCACCGTCTTGTACAAAAGCCGATCCGCTGTAAACCCCGTCCCGATCCCATACACAGTCCGGAAAGAGGAACGGCTCCTCCTCCCGAAAATGAATCCAGTCCTCTGTAGTATAATGCCCCCAGAGCTTCGTGCCCCATCCTGCCTTAAAAGGGGTGTATTGAAAATAAATGTGACAGGTTCCCTGAAACTGACACAGCCCGTTGGGGTCGTTCATCCAACCCGCAGGCGGCATCAGGTGAAACTGAAGGCGGTTTCCATCCGCTTTTGCAGATTTTCGCATAGATTCATATTTTGGATAATTTCTGTCATACCATTCTCTGTCCATATTGCATCCATCTCTCATTTTCTGTTCATTCTCCGCGGTGGAAAAGCCGTTACGGTTCTCCCTATGACAGCACGGCCACTGTCTGCTGATCCGTCAGAGTATTTTCATCCTCCACCTTAAGCGTCCGGCCTTCCGCCACCTCGGAGACTATCATCAAAAGCTCACTGGAATACCCGCTGTCTTCGATGAATTTTTTATCAAACCGAAGGAGAAGCTCTCCTCTTGTCACCTTCTGCCCTTCCTTCACCAATACGGTAAAGCCCTTTCCCTGAAGGTTCACCGTATCAATTCCGCAATGGAGCAGAATCGAAGATCCGTCCGCCAGCTCCAGTCCCAGTGCGTGGCCGCCGGGATAGGTGAAGGCCACCGTCGCGTCACAGGGGGCCTTTACTTCTCCCTGTTCGGGAAAAACCACAATGCCGTCTCCCATTACCTTCTGAGAAAAGGTAGGGTCCGAGGATTCCGTCACCGGACACACCCTTCCCGCTGCCGGAGCTGTCAGCTCAATGCTTCCTGTAAAATTCTTCCGCTCCGCTTTCGGAAGGTTTTCTGTTTCCTGCCCGGCTTCCTCCGTCTGCTTTTTCCCCATTACCTTGCCAAGAAGAGCTGCAAAAAGAAAACCGCCGGCCAGGGCTATCACATGCGCCGCAATATAATTCACATATCCGTTATGCTCCGGGTTCACGATAGCAATCCCCGGCAGGGCCGTTGTACCGAAGCCCAGAGCCGTTAAATTGGCAAAATACACATAAGCTCCGGCTATTGCTCCGCCGATGCAGCCTCCAATCAGCGGGTAGCGATACCGCAGGTTTACGCCGAAGATAGCCGGCTCACTGATTCCGAACAGGGTGGAGCAAAAACTGGGAATACAAAGCTCTCTGGCCTTTACGCTCTTCCAGTTCAGCGCCAGATAGCCGAGCACCGCGCCGCCCTGTCCCATAAGAGCAACGGACATCAGGGGATTGATAAAGTTAAAGCCTGTTGTTGCAATCAACTGCGCCTCCACAGCGCCGATAATATGGTGAAGACCCGTAATCACGATAATCTGCTGAATCCCTCCGAACAATGCATATCCAAAGACGCCCAGATGCTCCGTAGCCCATACCAGTCCTCCCGTAATGCCATTGGAAAGAATCCTGCCCGCCGGCCCTACACAGGTAAACAGAAGAACCGTGGAGAGAAATACGGTCAGCATAGGCGCCACCAGAAGCTTCACCGCATCCGGAATCCTCTTATTGAAAAACTGATCCAGCTTCGCTACTACAAAGCCCATCATCAAAGCAATAATAATACCGCCCTGGAAGCCGACAAGAGCCACATTCAGTCCAAAAAGATGGAGAATCTCCGGCGTCACGGTTCCCGAGCCTACGGAATACGCATTTGCCAGGGAGCCGTCCAGCATAATTGCTCCCACCACCATGCCAAGCACCGGATTTCCCCCGAACCGCTTTACGGCGGAATAGCATACGGCCATAGGCAGAATGGCAAAGATTCCCGTGGAAGCCAGACTGGTCAGCTTATTGAGGGCGTATAAGGATTCATTGTTTTTCACAACCTCCAGATTGCCCAATACCCCGGTAAGTCCCATAAGAAGCGCTGCCGCCAGAATCGCGGGCATGATTCCGATAAACACATCGGACAGGGCTTTGATCACAGCCTGCAGCGGGTTCTGTTTTTTTGCGCTCTGTTCCTTCAAATCGCCCAGTGACATGTTCTCCGTGTGGGTATATTCCGCAAATACCGCATAAACGTCATTTACAAGGCCGGCTCCAAAAATCAGCTGCAATTGATTTCCTGCGATAAAAGCGCCCTTTACCTTGTTCACATTTTCCAGCTTCTTCAGATCTGCCAGACTGTCGTCCTTAAGTACGATCCTCAGACGTGTGGCGCAATGTGCGGTTCCCTGAATATTCTCCATTCCGCCCACAAATTGCGTGATTTCTTTCGAGATCTCCAGATATTCCTCTCTCTTACCCATTATGTATCCCTCCTATAAAAGTCGCTGCGCGACAGCACTAAAGGGTAAAGTCACTTCGACGCACCTGTAATGAGAGGAACTTTCATTCGAAAGGGCACTCATGAAAGTTCCTCTCGTGCGTCTTTGCGGCTTTACCGGCCGGCCAAAAGTATTTCTTATAAACACTTGGCATTTCTTAGCCGGACTATTTAAGTTGCTGCGCAATAACACCTGTATGTATTGGAACCGGTTCCATTTCGATATTCATTATATATTTACAGAAATTTTATGTCAATACTTTCTTGTTATAAAATTTATTTTTGGAACCGGTTCCAAAAATGCATAGACTTTTTTATGCAGATCTCACAAAAAATCTTATCTCTATTTATCTACTGCCTCCTGTCGGCCACGCTTCCCCTCTCAATAAGTGCAAAGGAATTGACCTGCAATTTACTTACCGGCTTTCCCTGAACCATTTGAAGCATGGTCTCCGCACTGATCTCTCCCCAGTTTTCCAAATCCAGGCAAACCGTGGTGAGAGGCGGACAAAGCAGCTCACTGGTCTCATAATCTCCAAAGCCCGTTACGGAAATATCCTCCGGTATTCTGGCCTTTTTTTGATACAGCACCTTGTACACCCCTTCCGCAATGCGGTCCGTAGCGCAGACTACCGTATCCGGCCATACCTCCCGGGCAAAAAGAGCTTCCGCCGCCTTCACCGCATCCTGATAAAAGAAGCTGGTCTCCAAAATCTCCATTTCTCCGATGCCGAACTCCCGCAGGCCGTCCTGCACGCCCCGTTTCCGCTCCTTTCCGACTGCCTCATCCGCTTCACTGACCCAGAGAGCGGCCACACGGACCGCTCCCCGGGCGCCCAGATAACGTCCAAGCTCCAATCCCGCATGATAATCGTCATTGATCACGGAATTTCCCTGGAGATACCGCTGTCCCAAAAACAGCACCGGCAGATTCGCCTTCTCCACCGCCGTTTTATGCGCCCCGGTAACACTGGAAGCCAATACCATAATGCCGTCCGCATTGATAGCGGTCAGCCGCTCAATACTCTTGATTTCCTCGGCCAGATCATTTCCCGTGTGCATAATCAGGGGCGTATAGTCGTACCGCTTCAGATATGCCACAATAACCTCTACCAGTCCCGGTGTCACAATGGAATCAAAGCCCGGTACAATCAGCCCGATTATACGGCTGCTTTTTGCATTGAGCCGGGCAAATACATTGGGTTCATAATGATATGCCTCGATCACCTTTTTGATCTTCTGACCTGTTTCCTCCCTGACGCTTCCCCCGTTCAGATAACGGGAAACCGTACTCTTTGCAACACCCGACAGCCTGGCAATGTCGCGGATCGTCAACTTTTTCTCCATAAACCTTTATGCCTTCCATACAAAGATAGGGGCAGTCAGTAAATCAGACTGCCCTTCCGCATTTTTATGATTCCTGCACAACCTTATGATAAACCTTTTTCCCCTTCCGGATAATCAAAGCTCCGCCGCCGTCCAGATCCGCAGCCGTAAAGCTCTTATAGACGTCCGTCACCTTCTCATCGTTCACGGTAACGCCGCCCTGCTGCACCAGACGCCGGGCCTCGGAACGGGTAGGCGCAAGCTTTGTCTCCACCAGAAGTGACAAAATATCCTTCCCGGCCTCCAGATCCTCCTTGGAATACACCGTAGTCGGCATATCGTCCGTCTTGCCGCCGTTTACAAAGAGGGCCTTCGCCGCATCCTGTGCCTTCCGCGCTTCCTCCTCGCCGTGAACAATCTTGGTGATCTCGTAAGCCAGGACTTCCTTGGCATGATTAATCTCAGCGCCCTCAAGAGCACCCAGGCGGCGCACCTCCTCCATCGGCAGGAAGGTCAGAAGTCCCAGACATTCCTCCACCTTCACATCCTCGATATTCCTCCAGTACTGGTAGAACTCGTAGGGAGAGGTCTTCTCCGGGTTCAGCCACACGGCTCCCTTCATGGTCTTGCCCATCTTAATGCCCTCGCTGGTAGTCAGAAGCTTGAAGGTCAGGCCGTAAGCCGGCTTATTTTCCTTTCTGCGGATCAGTTCCACGCCGCCGATGATGTTGGACCACTGATCGTTGCCTCCAAGCTGCATCTGGCATCCGTACAGCTGATTCAGCTTCAGAAAGTCATAGGACTGCATTACCATATAGTTAAATTCAAAAAAGGTCAGCCCCTTCTCCATCCGCTGCTTGTAGCACTCCGCTGTCAGCATCCGGTTTACGGAAAAATGAGCGCCTACCTCCCGCAAAAACTCCACATAGTTCAGATTCAGCAGCCAGTCCGCATTGTTGGCAAGAATTGCCTTGCCGTTGTCAAAATCAAGAAACTGTCCAAGCTGCCTGCGGAAGCATTCCGCGTTGTGCTCAATGGTTTCCTTCGTCATAACCTTACGCATATCGGATTTGCCCGAGGGGTCTCCCACCATTGTAGTGCCGCCTCCCAAAAGGGCGATGGGCCGGTGTCCTGCCCTCTGCATATGCATCATCGCCATGATGGTCAGAAAATGGCCTGCCGTCAGGCTGTCCGCCGTTGCGTCAAAGCCGATGTAAAATGTAACCGGCTCCTTTCCTCCCAAAAGCTCCCGCACCTCCTCCGGGTGGGTACACTGTTCAATGAAGCCGCGCTCCGTCAGAATATCGTATACATTTTGTGACATTGGTCTGTTCTCCTTTTTGCTTATTCTCTATCCGTATTACTGTCTTTCCTTCCACTGCTTCCGGTCGTCGCCGTACCATACCACCTGATTTCTTCCGAAATGCTTGGCGTCGTACAGCATTGTGTCCGCAATTTTCAGATATGTGCCGTAATCGTCGTTGATCCTGGGTGTAACCGTAACGCCTCCGATGCTGACCGTAACCCACTCCGACACATTGCCCGCATGGGGAATCTGAAGCTTCTCAATATTCCTGCGGATTTTTTTCATATGCCCGAAAATGTTCTGGGGAGTGCCGCCCAGAATAATCGCCACAAACTCCTCCCCTCCGTAGCGCGCCACAAAGTCCATTGTGCGCCGCAGGTGATGGGAAATGGTCTTTGCCACGGCTTCTATCACCTTATCCCCGGCCGGATGTCCGTAGGTATCGTTGTAAACCTTAAAATGGTCAATATCAAACATAAAAATAGAAAACGGAACCTGCAGCCGGGCCGCCTCCTGCCATTTTGCCACGCTGTACAGCTCATACTGCCTTCTGTTGGCAATTCCCGTAAGCTGGTCCGTCATGGACTGCTCCTCCACCTGCTTTCGGTATCGGTATAGCTTTACATGTGTGTTCACCCTGGCCTTTACAATCACCGGATGGAAGGGCTTTGTGATATAATCAACGGCCCCTAACTTAAATCCGTGCTGCTCATTTTCAATATCGGAAAGGCTTGTAATCAATATAACCGGAACACTCTGGGTTACAATCTCCTCCTGCAGTTTTTTCAGCAGCATAAAGCCGTCCATCTCCGGCATCACGACATCCAGAAGTATCAGAGAAAATCTTCCGGTGCTTGCACAGCTTAAGCCCTCAATTGCAGTCTGGGCAACTGTGATCTCGTACTCATCCTCCAGAATGGACTTTAACTTGGCTGCCTGCGTAACGCTGTCATCAACAATCAAAATCTTTTCCATATCCTTACCCCTCAGCTTGCCTAATCATTTTTACTCATAAACAACATGATATTACTCTGTTCGGCATATATCCAAAATTATACCTGAGCAGACATGATTTTACAATGCTTTTATACTATAAATATACAAATTGCTACTCTATAACACTTCCGTCCTCCAAAATATTCACTCCAAAGGACAGCTCCGAAAGCCTTCGGTAATAATCCTGCGTCTCTTCCAAAAGCCTCATCCGGTTGCCCTCGCTTGCACAGGGAAGCACGCGCACCCGCGTCCCCCCTTCCGTAAGCGTAAGCTCCGCCACGATGCTCTCATAAGACCCGTTGCCGAAAATAAAATTGCCCAGACTGTAAAAGATAGGCTTTCCCTGATAATATTCAATCCCCTGAAGCACATGGGGATGACTTCCGATCACCGCGTCCGCTCCTGCGTCAATATACTGTCTGGCCAGGGTCTTTTGATAATCTTCCGGCAGGGTATTGCGCTCAATGCCCCAGTGAACAAGAACCGCCACAAAATCACAGCTTTCCTTGGCTTTCTTTATCTCCTCCACAAGCTGCGAGGCGTCATAAGTTGTAAATACACCGGAATTATACCTGGAGGCATTCCAGGAAGCTTCCGGTATCACACGGCTTGCCCCCAAAAAGCCCAGAGTCTTTCCCTCAATCTCAAAGGTTGCCAGCGCCTTCGCCGCCTCCAGATCCTCCCCCGCACCCACATGGGCGATCCCCGCTCCGTCAAGAGCAGCCAGCGTCTCCGTCAGAGGCCCCCGGCCAAAGTCCAGCATATGATTGTTGGCCAGCGTCACCAGATCCACGCCCAGGTCTGCCGGAACAGAGACCAGATCCGGCGGCACACGGAAGGTATATTCCTTCTCCTCCATAGCCTCGCCGGTAGTTCCAAAAGGAAACTCCTGGTTGAGAATAAACAGATCCCCCTCCTGCAAAAGCGCAAGAAGCTCCGGATCGGCTGCCGCTCCGATTCCGCTTTGCCGGTATTTATTCTGTAAAAGCTCCGTCAGATAGAGATCCCCCGCAAACAGAAGCCGGACGCCTTCCTCCCGTACCTCCTCCGACTCCGGGGGAGCTTCCGCTTCGGCCTGGGCCGGCTCCTCAAGCTCCCCTTCCTGCTCCGCCTGCTTTTGTACGATGGAATCCATCTCCCTTTTTACTGCCTCCGGAAAGCCTGCCGCCTGAACGGAGGAAGAAAGCGCCTCACTCTCCCCGCCTGCAAAATCCAGCAGTCCGCTGTAATAACAGACTCCCACTGCCAGAGCCAGTACAATCAGGGAGCCGACGGTCCCCATGAACAATCCTTTTAAAAATGCTTTCATAATGCTTCACCCATTCCCGTTCACCTGACGCCCTGCTTACAAGCCTTGGCGTATCGGTGAGATTACAAACAGGGCCGATGCACCAAAACAATGCAACAGCCCTTCCCTTATACCACTTCACCGATTGTTCCTATGGTTACCCCTTGCTCCTGTCGTTCTCCGTCAGGGTCAATCACGAAGTCTATTTTTTCTCAAGCGGCACACTATACCCAATAAAATGATTCTGATACAAGATCTGAAAATACTTCGTAAGCCGCGGCAGAAGAGGCTCCGCCTTCTCCCCATACCGTTCCTTCACCAGAAAGCTGATCTCATAGATGGTCCGCTTCCCGTCCATCTGCTGCCACACAAAGCTTCCGTACTCATCCAGGCTGATATGGCTCACCTTCGGCCGCTTAAATACTTTCTGGGCCAGCCTGTTATAGAAGCCTCTGTTCTCCACATGGATCACCACCAGCTTCTTTTCATTCAGCTCCCAGCTATGTTCCGGCGCACACACCGGAACATAGTCGAGGTAATTCTTTTTCTGCTTCCCGCTCATTTACTTCTCTTTTCTTTTCGTAACCGCCCACATAGTAGATGTGAGAAGGGCAAAGAAGATCAGTCCGCCAAGGTTGCTGTTGATAGGAGTTCCTGAGATAAGCCCGCCAAGGAAATCTCCCAGGGTTCCGTCCGCCATCGGAATAATAGCAAATACGGCCAGAAGAATACCAACCAGTCCCTCCCCCGCAATCAAGCCGGAGCAGTAGAGAACGCCGTTCTCAATCATATCCTTCTTCGCCTTCTCGCTCATATTTTTCTTCTTCTCAAAGATCCACCGCACGGCGCCGCCAAGCATCATAGGCGTGCTCAGGTGAATGGGAAGATAAAGGCCCACTGCAAAAGGAAGTACCGGAATCCCGAGAACCTCCACCACAATACCGATAAAAGCTCCTGCAAATACCAGGTTCCAGGGAAGATTGCCTCCCATAACACCCTCAACAATCATCTTCATCAGAGTTGCCTGAGGCGCCGGAAGCTCCGTACTTCCATACCCCCATGCCGCGCTTAAAAGATACAGAATCGCACCGATGGCAAGTGCGGATGCCACAACACCAATCAGCTCGCCAATCTGCTGCTTATAAGGCGTAGCGCCTACAATATAACCGGTCTTCAAGTCCTGAGACGTATCGCCCGCAATGGCCGCAATGATACAGATGACGGAACCGATGGCAATCGCCGCCGTCATACCGGCCTGTCCCACCTGTCCGGTAGACTTCAGAATAATCGTCGTCACCAGAAGGGTTGCAATCGCCATACCGGACACCGGATTGTTGCTGCTTCCGATAAGCCCCACCATACGGGAGGAAACCGTAGCAAAGAAAAATCCGAAAATAACAATCAGCACCGCACAGAACAGATTCACCGGAACTGCCGGAATCAGCCACAGCAGAAGCGCCAGAACCGCCACGGAAATAAAAATCACCTTCATAGACAGATCCTTATCCGTCCGCTCTCCCGTGCCGGCGCCGCCCTTGCCGTAGCCCTTCATGGCTTCCTTAAAAGTACGCATAATAAGAGGCAGGGACTTAATCAGGCTGATCACACCGCCTGCCGCCACGGCGCCCGCGCCGATATACTTGATGTAATTGCTCCATATACCAAAGGAACCGTCCGTTGCATAAAGCTCCGCAACCGTTATATCTACCGGAAACAGCACGGAGTTGCCGCCGAAGAGCACAATCAGAGGCATCAGCACAAACCAGCCCGTGATACCGCCGGCAAACAGGTAGGAAGAAATCTTCGTTCCGCAGATATATCCCACGCCCAAAAGAGCCGGAAGCACATCCACGCCGACGCCCGCGCCCGCATAGGCCGGAATCTCATAGTGAACCTCACTGGGAAACAGCTTCAAGCCGTCCGCAACAAACTTATACAAAGCCGCAATGCCAAGACCCTTAAATACAATACCGGCCTTTGCTCCGCCCTCTTCTCCTGCCAGAAGAACCTCCGCACATGCCTGTCCCTCCGGATAAGGCAGCACACCGTGCTCCTGCACAATCAGAGCCTTGCGCAGAGGCACCATAAACAGTACGCCCAGCGCGCCGCCGATGCCCGCGATAATGGCTATCTCAACCAGCGAGGGAGCTTCCGTCCCCCACTCGCTCGCCCACAAAAACAATGCCGGCATGGTAAAAATAGCGCCTGCCGCCACGGACTCGCCTGCGGAACCGATGGTCTGCACCATATTATTCTCCAGAACGGAATCTCTCCTGAGAATCACCCGGATGACACCCATAGAAATCACGGCAGCCGGAATGGACGCCGAGACGGTCATACCCACGCGCAGCCCCAGATAAGCATTGGCTCCGCCAAACAGTACCGCAAGCAGAACACCAAGAATAATGGAAGTTGCCGTAAACTCCGGCAGATTCTTCTCCGCCGGAATAAACGGTTTGAAATTGTTGTCACTCATACTCTCTCTCCTTCTCTATGACCATTCTGTTCTCATTCCCCCGGTATCGCGTTATCCTTTGCCGAACACGATGGGATATCCGGGGAAAGCTTCCTAATTAACAGAATAGACAAGTAATGGATTCAGTATACCATGCTCCGCCGGCATTTGACAACTGTTTCTCTCCCAAAAACATGGTTTAAAAATCTATGCCAAATTTACAAAAATCTCACATATCCTTTTTCCGGGCACGCCTTCATGCAGATTAATGCAGCAATTCCTCCCAAAGCTCCCTTACATCCGCAGCCATCCGTTTTGCGTGAACGGACTCAAGCTCCGCCCTTTCGCCGTAACCATACAGAACGCCGATTTCCAAAATCCCCGCCTCTCTTGCCGCAATGATATCCTGCTCCCGATCTCCCACCATCACGGCCCTGCCCTGGTGGTCAATTCCCCGCTTCTTCAAAATCTCCATGATAATCTGCGACTTGGGCGTTTCCAGTCCGTCCATCACCTGGCCTGCTATCTCCGTAAAATAACCGGCCAGTCCGAAATGCTCCAGAATCTCTTTGGCAAAGGCTTCTCCCTTGAGGGTCGCCACAAAAAGCTCCTTGCCGGCTGCCCGAAGCTCCCGGAGCATGTCCGCGATTCCGTCGTAGACGACATTTTCAAACTTCCCCGCCTTCCCGTAATACTCCCGATAATAGCCGGCTGCCAGAAGCGCCTGCTCCTGGGTAAAGCCATAATACTTCCGAAAGGATTCCGTTAAAACAGGCCCGATAAAGGGATATAATTTTTCTCTGCTGCTTTCATGTATCCCGAACTGCTCCAGCGCATACATCACACCGCCGGTAATTCCCACCGCCGGGTCCGTCAGCGTCCCGTCCAAATCAAAAAATATCCACTGATATTTCATTCCCGTCTCCTCTCCTACTCCACATCCGAGGTACAGTAGGGACACTTGTCCGCCTTAATGTGAATCTCGGACATACAGTGCGGGCATACCTTCGTAGCGGGCTTTGCAGGCGCGGCCGGCTCTTCCTTCTTCCGGTGAAGCTTATTCATCTGCTTCACCACAACAAACACCACAAAGGCCGTAAGCAGAAAATTAATCAGCCCCGTAATAAAGCTTCCGTAAGCAATGGTAGAGGTCGCCTCCTTTGCCGCCTCCAGCGTTGCGTAGGAATTGCCGTCCAGTGCAATAAACATATTGGAAAAATCAAGCCGCCCGGTAAACAGGCTGATAAACGGCATTACAATATCATTCACCAGAGAGCTTACCAAAGTATTAAATCCTCCGCCGATAATCACACCTACCGCCAGATCGATCATATTGCCCTTTAAGGCAAATTCCTTAAATTCCTTTAACATATTCATTCTCCTTTTTACATTTTTCAAATAGTATACTATATCTTTATGTTCAAAGTCCACCCATTCCAAAAACAAAGCCCCGCAGCAAAAAAGCGCCGGAAAGCAAGCCCCTTTGCCCGCTTCCCGGCACTTCCCCTTCTGTCTTTGTACCGTATCAGATAAAGAAATACTTAAGCAGAAACAGCAGCGCCAATATATACATCACCACGCTTACCTTCTTGCTCTTTGCTGCTCCGGAAACCAGATTCAGCACCACATAAGAAATCACGCCCATAGAAATACCTTCGGAAATGCTGTAGAAAAAGGGCATGGCCGCAATACAGATAAATGCCGGGATTCCCTCCCCAAAATCCGAAAAGTCAATCGTTCCCACCTGATTTACCATATAGAAGCCCACCACAATCAGAGCCGGAGCCGTGGCAAAGGACGGAATGGCAAGGAAAATAGGGGATAACAGCAGGGACAGCCCAAAAAGAACCGCCGTAGTCATAGCCGTAAGTCCCGTTCTTCCGCCCTCCGACACACCGGAAGCGCTCTCCACAAAGGTAGTTGTGGTGGAAGTACCAAGCACCGCACCGGCTGTCGTGGCAACCGCGTCCGCCATCAGCGCGCCCTTAATATTGGGCAGCTTGCCGTCCTTGTCAAGCATGTCCGCCTTGGAAGCCACGCCAATCAGCGTTCCAAGGGTATCGAACATATCCACAAAGAGGAACGCTAAAATAATCACAATAAATTCCCCGAAAGGAATCGCCGTAAAATCAAGCTTTGCAAAAATCGGCGCAATACTGGGAATGGAAAGCCCGCCGGAAAAATCGGGAAGCAAGCCGTAAAAGCCAAGCTCCGGGTTGGGCACATAAACTCCCGCAAACTGGCAGAGAATACCAAGCCCCCAGGTAATCAGAATCCCCCAGAGAATATTGCCCTTTACCTGCTTAATAACCAAAACAGAGGTAATCAGCACACCGACAATGGCCAGAATCACTGTGATTCCCACATCCTGCATCGTACCTCCCTCTACCGCACTTAAAGAGAACAGCTCCACCAGCGTAGCGCCGCCTACCACAATCTTCGCATTCTGCAAACCGATAAACGCAATGAAAAATCCGATACCTACGGAAACGGCCTTCTTAAGATTCGTGGGAATGGAATTGAAAATCGCTTCCCGGATATTGAACAGCGAAAGCAGAATAAAGATCACGCCTTCCACAAATACCGCCGCCAGAGCAGCCTGCCACGGGTATCCCATCCCCAGAACAACCGTATAGGCAAAGTAAGCATTGAGTCCCATACCCGGAGCCAATGCAAAGGGGTAGTTGGCAAACAGCGCCATACATACCGTGCCCAAAAAGGAAGCCAGCACCGTAGCCGTAAACACCGCACCCTGATCCATGCCGGCAGCGCTCAGGATATTGGGGTTCACAGCCAAAATGTAGGCCATAGTCATAAAGGTTGTAACACCCGCCAAAATCTCTGTCTTCACCGTGGTGTTGTTTTCCTTCAGCTTAAACAATTTTTCTACCATCTTTCGTCCCTCCTGTGTAAACGGAGCTTTCCCGAAGCACCGGCCACACAGATAAAAACATCCGGAGCTTCCAAAAAGGTCCATAAAATAAAAATACCATTCACAGCCTCTGTCCCGAGCCTGCGAATGGCAATAAACAAAAACACATTACGTATTTTAACACATTTACAGAAAAAGGTAAACTTCTTTTTCTTATTTTTAGAAGCTATTTTTAAAAAAGCTGAGCCACATTTTCATAATCATACCGCTTCAGTATTCCCGGTTCCGACTGGGGCAGATCGTCCAATTCCTCCCATTCCACCAGGCAGGTATGACGTTTTTCCTGCTTATGCTTTGTTGCGCACTTCTCCCGTTCCTCCTCTGAGAGCGCTTCTACGGGAAGCCTCGTCCACCCCCTGGAATAGTGGAAGACATTCCACCGCCTGTGCTCATAGCGGGCAAGCTGCCAGAGAACCGCCTCCCGCTCCTCATCGGAAAGCCCGCTTATATCCCCCGCCAGCGCTAATTTGTTGGGAATATCCCACACCACAGCCCGATTGGAGTTCTGGGTAAACGTACCCAGGGTATTCCAGTTCCCCACATGAAAATTGGTCCCCTGATATCGTCTGTGGAGGGCCTCCGCCTCCTCGTCCGTCCTGCGCAGCACCAATTCTTCATATGTAAACGGTTCCTGACCCACCTTCTGAAAGAACACATTCTTTTCCTGTGACAAAAGCAGAATACTGCCTTCTGCCTCCTCGTGAAGCGCTACCACGATCTGCGGAATATGCTCCCCAAGACCTCGCTTCCGGAAAATGCGCAAAAGCCGCATAGCCAGCTCCACATTGTAAGCCGTATCTCCCGCAGCGATTAAAATCTGATGCAGCTCCCCCATCCAGCCTTCAATGGTATCAAAAAATGCCTTGGATTCAAAGGGTGCATCCGCCCAGACAATTCCTGTCTCTTCCTTTAGCTGCGGCGCGTCCCGGAACAGCCCGGCCTGTTTTTTCTCCAGATTTTCATCCAAAATAAGCGCCCGAAGCCCCTTTCTGTCAGAAGCCGCAGTTTCAAAGGCCGTATTTTCATAAGTGGAAAGCAGAAATTCCTTTCCAAAATCCTCAAACCCAATGACGCACACCGTAAAAGGGACGTCCGGACAGAACACGCCCCGCTCCATGCGTCCCAGTCCCTGCTCCTTGAGATACCCCACAGGCTGCCGCTCCATCAAAAGCCGGCGGACTAAGAGCTGCTCCTTGGATACGAGATAGGCGTCCAGATTTTCAAAAACAAGGTCCTCAAAGCGAATCAGATCATTATCGAGAAAAGCCGTTACCCGAAGCTTTGATACCTGCTTTCCCAAAGCCTCCAGCTCCTGAAGATACCTGATATTCTCATGACAGCTGTCCGGGAGAAGAATCACGTGATAACGCTTATCCCCCTTCATTTTCCCTATCCATTCCCTGTCCACACAGAGAGCGCCCGGAACAGGCTCCCCTTCCTCCTCTCCCTCATCGGAGAACATATACGCCACAGCCGCCCGCTTCACATGCTCATGAATATCCCCTATCAGGGTAAGGGCATCCTTCCTGCTTCCCCTTACCAGATAAATCTCCCTGGCCCAGAAAAGCCTCCATTTCATAACCGTCCGGCTCAAAAGGCTTTTGAAAAATACAATCAGCACGGCCCGGATGGTATACACCACAATAATCAGGAAAATACATACGTACTGAGGACTTCCGAAGAGATCCGGGTTTCCCTCAAAGGCCAGAGCCATAATTGCCTGATACATACAGAGCAAAAACGTATAAAGAATCTCCGAGGCTTCCCCGCCAAAAGGAAACCGAATCCAAAAATACAGAGCCACAACCACCAGATAATTGTAGCCCACCATCAAAATACTTCTTAGGCGTTCCTCGCATTTTCTGAGGCTGATGTGGAGAACCACAAGCCCCAGAATATAACACAGCAATACCATATTGTCTTATCCCCCTCGATACATTCAAAAGGCCCCGCTCCGCAGCTTAGAAGCATCCCTCAAAAGCGTCCACAGCCTTCTGAACCTCTTCCTTTGCAAAGGAAAGCTGCTCCTCCTCGGATGCATCTTCCCGCATATCTATGGCTCCTACGAGAAAAAGAGCCGCATAGTCTCCTTTCCGCACCACCTGGCATGCCTGAGTCTTCGCATAATTCATCGGGTAAATCATCTGATCCTCCACCAGAGCCGTGCGCACACGCTGAAGCTCCTTTTCCAGCTCATCGCCCTTTCCCTCCGCTGCCTTTGCAATCACCACCCGATCCGGATGTGCGCCAATCATCGGCATCTGGGCCGCAAAGGATTCCATCAGCGACGTGTCGATTCCCATAACCTGAGAGAGCATCTCCCCGTCCATATCCGTATCCGGCAGATAATTCTCCCCGTAAGCCTCCTGTACCGCCTTCAAAACATCCTCCACAGGCGGCTCCTTTTGTGCCGTGCTTCCCTTACAGCCGGCCAAAAGCCCTGTAAACAGCAGCAGTACTCCGGTTATCAGTCCGATTTTTTTTACGTTTCCCATATTTCTTTCTCCTTCCAAATTCATTCATCTTTCTCAATCCGGTTCATCAAAAGTATCCCCGGGATTCCGCTATGTATACCTCTTCAAAAGGCGCTTCCATAATGGGGTTTTACAGCAAATATGATACCACACTTCCCTGCGCAGTTCAATTTCTTTATTTCACCCTTTTTCCTTGAAAAATAACTATTTTTATGTATAATAAAAAAGTGACGCACCCCAACAAAATATAGAAAATAAGAGGAGTAAGCATGATACAGGCAGTAAACGTAACACTTAGAATCGGAAAGAAAGCTCTCTTTGAGGATGTCAACATCAAATTCACCGAGGGCAACTGCTACGGACTGATTGGAGCCAACGGCGCAGGCAAGTCCACATTCTTAAAAATACTCACCGGCGAGCTGGAGTCCACAAGCGGCGAAATCGCCGTCACTCCCGGACAGCGGCTCTCCTTTTTAAAGCAGGATCACTTCCAGTATGACGACTATCCCGTTATGGACACCGTGATTATGGGCAATGCCCGGCTGTACGAGATAGCAAAGGAAAAAGACGCCATCTATGCCAAGGAGGACTTTACCGACGAGGACGGCATCCGCGCAAGCGAGCTGGAAGCGGAATTTGCCGATATGAACGGCTGGGAAGCGGAAGCCGACGCCGCGTCTCTTCTGAACGGCCTCGGTATTGAGACAGAGCACCATTATACGCTCATGAAAGACATGCCCGGAGCGCAGAAGGTAAAGGTCCTTCTTGCACAGGCTCTTTTCGGCAGCCCGGATATTCTGCTTCTGGATGAGCCTACAAACCATCTGGATCTGGACGCCATTGCCTGGCTGGAAGAATTTTTAATCAACTTTAACAATACGGTCATCGTAGTTTCCCATGACCGCTATTTTCTCAACAAGGTCTGCACCCATACGGCGGACATTGACTACGGCAAGATTCAGCTCTACGCCGGCAACTACGACTTCTGGTACGAATCCAGTCAGCTTCTGATCCGTCAGATGAAAGAAGCCAACAAGAAGAAAGAGGAGAAGATCAAAGAATTACAGGAATTTATCTCCCGCTTCAGCGCCAACGCTTCCAAATCCAAGCAGGCAACCTCCAGAAAGCGTGCCCTGGAAAAAATCGAGCTGGACGAGATCAAGCCTTCCAGCCGGAAGTACCCATACATTGACTTCCGTCCCAACCGCGAGATCGGCAACGAAGTTCTGACCGTAGAGGGCATTTCCAAAACCATTGACGGCGTAAAGGTCTTGGACAATATTTCCTTTATTCTGGGCCACGACGACAAGGTAGCCTTTGTGGGAAGCAACGAATTTGCCAAGACCACCCTGTTCCAGATTCTGGCCGGGGAGATGGAGCCGGACGAGGGAACCTACAAATGGGGCGTAACCACAAGCCAGGCTTATTTTCCAAAGGATAATACAAAGGAATTTGACAACGACGACATCATCGTGGATTGGCTGACCCAGTACTCGGAGATCAAGGATGTCACCTATGTCCGCGGCTTCTTAGGCCGGATGCTCTTTGCCGGCGAGGACGGCGTGAAAAAAGTCCGCGTGCTCTCCGGAGGCGAAAAGGTCCGCTGTATGCTGTCCAAGCTGATGATTTCCGGAGCCAACATCCTCATCCTTGACGAGCCTACGGACCACCTGGACATGGAGTCCATCACCGCCCTCAACAACGGACTGATCAAGTTCCCGGGCGTGCTTCTGTTCTCCTCCCGCGACCACCAGATCGTCCAGACCACGGCCAACCGAATCATCGAGATTTTGCCGGGCGGAAGCATGATCGACAAGATCACCACCTACGACGAATATCTGGAAAGCGACGCTATGGCCAGAAAGCGCACCGTCTACAGCAAGGCAGCCGGGACAGAGGAGGATAATTAACCTCATATTTACTTACCCAACCGCATCTTTTTTCATTGCCCCAACCGCATTTTTCTGCTATACTAAAAAGAAAGGCTGTGTAATCACAGTAGAAAGCGAGGAGGCCCCTCATTATGGACGTTTTGAAAAAATGCAAAAAAGCTGAAATCTATACTCTGGCAGATGAAGCCATCTGTGAAGCCGAGGTATTCCGGGATATGGCCGATGAGCTATGGCTGTCCATTCCAGGCGACGTGACCCTGGAAACGTCAGAATTTTACACCATCGTCTTTTTTGATTCCGTGTCCGGCCTGATGCGCTGTCACTGCAGCGTAGGAGAAGCTCAGCCCATCTCCGACGAACGCAATTCCGTTCCCTGCAAAATCGTGGAAGTAAAGGAAACCAGACAGCGCAGGCAAGATTTAAAAATCTATTTTGAAACAAGCCTGGATCTGTTCTGCACCTACGTCCCAAGCTTTGCCGTAGGCATCCCGGAGCGTTTCAGAGCCACAACCCGCGATATCAGCGCCGGCGGAATCTATTTCATGTGCGAACACCGCCTGCCCGAAGGCACCGTAGTCCAATTCCAGCTCCACGGCGCATCCAAGCCCCTGCTGCTGGCCGCAAAAGTCCTCCGCTTCGAACCGGTAGACGAGATAGACGGCAAACCCCAATTCGGCCACGGCTGCCAATTCATCGAAATGCGCCCCCAAACCGAGGCCGTCCTAAGAAACTACATCTTCCGCCAGGAACGCAACAGCCGAAGATAACCAAAAACCAAAACCAATCAAATACATACAACCCAAAAAGGATGCAGCCCAAGAACCCAAAATTCTCAAAACTGCATCCTTTAATTATTTAATTAATCTAATTAGTCGCATCTTCAAATCTAACGCAGCTCCCGCCCCCAAAGTCTGAGGACTCTTTCTGCGGCTGTCCCGTCCGCCTACCTCATAAACTTCCGCAACTGCCTAGCCACCTCCTTAATATCAATAGGCTTAGCAATATGCGCATTCATCCCGCAATCCAAACACCTCTGAATATCCTCCGAAAAAGCATCCGCCGTCATAGCAATAATCGGAATATCCGCATCCTCTCTCTCAAGAGCGCGAAGCGCCTTCGCCGCCTCATACCCCGTCATCACCGGCATCCGAATATCCATCAGCACCGCATCATAATACCCTGGCTCCGACTTTTCAAACATCTCCACACAGATCTGCCCGTTCTCCGCCCAGTCAAGTTCCATGCCAAGATCCGAAAGCAGCGCCTCCGCAATCTCCCAGTTCAGATCATTATCCTCTGCCACAAGAACTTTCCGCCCGGTAAAGTCCTCCTTCGCTTCCCTGAGATCTCCTCCCTCCTCGGGCATATCCGCCGCTTTTTCCGTATCTTCCATATACTGCTTCAAGCCATAATAAAGGGTAGACCGAAACAGCGGCTTCGAAATAAATCCGCTGATCCCGGCGTCCCGGGCCTTATCCTCAATATCGCTCCAGTCATAGGCGGAAATCAGCAGAATCGGAATATCCTCCCCCAGATTCCTCCGGATCTCCTTCGCCGTGTCAATCCCGTCCATACCCGGCAGCTTCCAATCCAGAAGAATGATCTGGTAATCATCTCCGCGCTTATAATGCTCGTCAACCAGACTCACCGCCGTCTCTCCGTCAAAGGTCCAGTCCGCCTGCACGCCAATGTCCTTCAAAGCATCCACCGTACTTTCACAGAGCTGCTTATCATCATCCACCACAAGTATCTTCCAGCTGGGAAGCACCATATCCACTTCCTCCACCAGAGCTTTCTCCAGATCCAGCGTCACAAAGAAGGTACTTCCCTTGCCCTTCTCGCTCTCCACCCGGATCGTGCCGTTCATGGTATCCACAATATATTTGGTAATGGCCATTCCCAGGCCGCTTCCCTCCGTCCGGTGCACCCGGGCGCTGTCTTCCCTGGAAAATGACTCAAAGATCTGCTCCCGAAATTCCGGAGACATACCGATTCCCGTATCCTTTACTTCCAGGTGAATCCGCACATGGGTATCCCGCTCCGGCAACAGCTCCTGATACATGGAAACGTGAATCGTCCCTTCCTCCGGCGTAAACTTCACCGCATTGGACAGAAGATTCAGCAAAATCTGATTGAGACGCACTCCGTCACAGTAGACATTCTCTATCTCAATGTCATGGATAAACACATCAAACTGCTGCCGCTTTGCCCGAACCTGAGGCTGCACAATACATACGATACTGTCCATAACCTCCCTTAAGGACACAAGCTCCGTATTAAGCGTCATCTTGCCGCTCTCAATCTTGGACATATCCAAAACATCATTCACAAGTCCCAGAAGGTGCCGGCTGGACAGGCTGATCTTCCGCAGGCAGTTCTGCACCTGAGGCTTATTGTCTATATTGGCCGTGGCAATAGCTGTCATTCCCACAATTGCATTCATCGGCGTTCGGATATCATGGCTCATACTGGACAGAAATTCACTCTTGGCCCGATTCGCATGCTCCGCCTCCCGGTGGGCCTGCTCAAGCTCCCGAATCCTCTGATGATTTTCCCGCAGATATTCCGCAAAAATCAAAAGAAGAACCAATACCAGAATACTGCATCCTCCCAATGCACGTATCATCCACTTGCCGCTCATGTCATTCACTGCCTGATCCAGCGCTCCATAGGGCAGCTCAGTTACAAGATACCACTCCGTATAGGGCATGCTGCTGCAATAAAGGTGGCGGCGCTCCTCCCCCATAACAAGAACCGTGGAATAGTCCTTCTTCTCCTTCATGGCCTCCTGCAGCTCCCGGATAAACTTCTGCGTATACTGCTCCTCCCCGGACAGGGAATGACTCACGCGATCAAAATAATTCTCCCGGTAAGCATCGCCGCTTCGAATCACAAAGCTTCCGTCATTGCGGATAATGTGGGAATCCACCAAAGAGTTCCCCTCATCCAGTCCCAGGATATCCCGGATATAATCAATGGAAACACCCGCCACCAGTCCCAGACTTTTGCTGCCGTCCTCCATCGAGTATTCCGCGGAAATACCAAGGAGCAGAATCCGTTCTCCTGCCTCATTGCTTCCCACCGCCGCCTTCCGCTCTCCGCTTTTCATAGATTCAAAGAAAGGTTCCGGGTCCGCAATCGTAACCGGCCCTCCGTAAACCATATCAAAGACGCCATCCTTCGAGTAAAAACCCAGATACTCCAGACCGTTGCTCTTGGCGCTCTCCTTTAAGGCATCACGAAGACCGGCCTGATCATTGTCCGTTTCCGGAGGAACTTCCTTTGTCACCTTGAGCACATGGGAAAGCTGATACTCAATGGTTGTCTTAAAGTGCTGGCCAATGCGCTCATTCAGCCCCTGCATATAAATGGTCCCCACCTCATTGATGGTTTCCGCGCTGCTTCCCCCAATATAGATCGTCAGATAGGAAAACACGCACACACACAGAATACACACTCCAATGAGTCCGCCTAACAATAATCGGGTTGTTTTGCTCTTAATGTTCGATTTCTGCAAAATGAATACCTCCGTCCGGCCGCATCCGCGTCACCCGGTCTTATCCTGCCTACGACTGCCGCTTCAAAATGAAACCGCGTCAGTTCTCTCCCTCGTCAATGGGCGAAATGACAGAAAGCATCTTATCCATAGAATCATCATAAAAACGATAATGTCCGCGTCCGGCGCGCTTTACCGTATAAAGAGCCTGATCCGCGCAGTGGAACAAAGTCTCGTAATCCGTCCCCACCAGATCCGCCCTGGCCACACCCATACTTACGGAAATGTCAAACTCCTCAAACCGTCCCGTCAGAGCATGGAAAATACGTTCAATAATCGGCTCCAAGTCCTCCGTATACTCCAGGAACACCAAAAACTCATCCCCGCCCACGCGGGCCGCAATATCCGCGCCGCGGATACTCTGGCGAAGCTTCTCCGCCGTATGCTGCAGTACCTGGTCACCGAAAATATGTCCGTAAGTGTCGTTAGCCATCTTAAAGTGATCCAGATCAAAAATCGCCAGTGCATAAGCGCCGTCCGGCTTCTGGGCCATACGTCCTACAATCTGCTCCTTAGCGCTTGCGTGGTTCAAAAGCCCCGTCATCCGATCATGGGTGGCCAATTGTTCCAGAACATCCAGCTTCAGCCTGGTATCATGAATATCAATCACCTTACCGATAGCTCCCTGATATTCATGAGGCTCCTCCAAAGTCCACATAGCATGAGCCACAATCCGGGACCACCGGTGTTCGCCCTGAAAATCAATCTTACAGTCATGAGTCACCACCGGATTCTCCCGGGTGGTGCCCCGGAGCTTCGCCGACAATGCCTCCCAGTTCTCAACCCCCAGAATATTCTTCACGCTGTCGCTCTTTCTGGGTTCCGCAATAATCTCATTGGCCGAAAGCTTCTTGGCGCTCCAAGGCGTCAAAGTCAGAATACTGGGAGATGCATTGTACTCAAACTGAATCTCCTTGGACATCGTGGCAAAGAAGCTGTACTTCTCCCGTTCCTTCTCAAGAAGCTGCAAGGTACGCTCCGAAGCCGTCAGCTCCGCATGGTGCAGCATCTCCTGCGCCACATTGTGAAGGCTTCTTCTGTTATTCTCATCCAAAATCTCCTCCTGAGAAAGCTCCAGGGGAAGCTGATCCGCAATATCCGTCAGACACTCCATAAGCAGGGGATTGAAAGAACCACATTTTCCGTCCAGAATCATCTGAACCGCTACCTCATGGGAAAACGCCTTCTTATAGCACCGCTCACTGGTAAGCGCGTCGTACACATCCGCAAGGGCCACAATCTGGGCGGAAATCGGAATCTCGTCCCCCTTAAGCCCGTCAGGATATCCCCGTCCGTCATACCGCTCATGGTGCCAGCGGCAGATCTCAAAGGCGCACTTCACCAAAGGCTCATCCTGGTAAAGAGGCAGATCCCGCAAAAGATCCCCGCCAATGGCCGAGTGGGTCTTCATAATCTCAAATTCTTCATCCGTAAATCTTCCCGGCTTATTGAGAATCTTTTCATCTATGGCAATCTTGCCGATATCATGAAGGGCGGAGGCCATGCTGATGGTGGAAATATCCGCCTGGGACACCCCGTACCGATCTGTCTTTTCAATCAAATGCTCAAGAAGAAGCTCCGTAAGGGTATGCACATGGCGCACATGCCAGCCGCTTTCTCCGTTCCGGAACTCTACAATATGACTTAAGATGTCAATCATCATATTGCTTCTCTTCTCATTTTCATAAATCTGATCCGCAACCATGCCCATCAGCTTCTTCTGCTTGGCATACAGAAGAATCGTGTTCACCGCTCTTCTGCGGACCACCATCTCGTTAAAGGGACGGACGATAAAGTCCGTAGCTCCCATCTCATAGGCCCGGTCAATGTAAGCAGGACTGTTCTCCGCAGAGATCATAATCACAGGAAGATCCTCAATCCAGTTGTGCTCATTCATCACCATAAGCACCCCGAAGCCATCCATCTCGGGCATTACAATATCAAGAAGCACCAGAGACAGATCCACGCCGTACTTCTCGATGGCCGCCACCGCCTGAACGCCGTTCTCCGCCTCCATAATCTCGTACTCGTCCTCCAGCATATCCGCCAGAATTGATCGGTTCATCTCCGAATCATCCGCTATTAAAATCTTCTGCTTCCGTTTCGCTTCCACCATACTCTTACCTTTCTGATACACATTAAAAAAATTCTTCCATATCTATTTCGCCCCGAAAAAGGCGCTCCCAACCGGATAGAAAAAGTTCTGCGGTGAAATCACCGGCACTCTCCGATAATTAAAACCGCAGAACACAATTTCATATTATCACACAATAACCAAAACAGCAAGAACCGGCTGCAATGTTACTGCTCAGCCTCGCCGTCCTCCTCGGCGGTTAAGCTCTCCCAGATGCTGTTGACCTCCTCCACACAGTCAATGTAAGCCTGTGCCAGAATATTCGTCTCAAGCTCCAGTTCACCTGCCAGAGACTTCGTGCTCTTCCAGTCCGCACGCTCGTAGGAAAGCACCAGATCAAAGAGCTGTCCGGCCTTGCCCTCATGCTTGATCATACCGTCCTTCACCACATCGGAAATGGGAATCTCCTGGAGAATCTCTTCCAGGGTGGCATCCACAATATACTCAAGAGCCGAGAACATCCCCATCATATAAGCCTCCGACCGGTTAATGGGGAAGGGCCGCAGATAGTTTACCAGACGCGACGCATAGTTGGCGCGCAGGAAGGAAAGCTTCAGAACCTCCGCAGCTCCCGGCGTCATATCCTGGGTGCTCTCAAAGCTTAACAGATATACCCATTGCTTGAGCTGATTCAGTCCCACCGTCACCAGAGCCTGGTGAATAGAGGCCGTCCGCCGCCTGGTCGCAAAGTAAGCGGAGTTGGCAAGCTTCAAAAGAGAATAGGTCAGAGCCGCGTCACGGCTTACAATACTCTCCAGTTCATCCAGATTCGGCTCCTCCTTGGTCACTTCAATGATGAGCTGGTAGAGATTTCCCTGCAGATACTCCACCTTATTCATCTTCGTCACCATGCCCTCGGCCACATACTGACCCTCCACAAAGTCCACATCCAGGGACAGGGCCGTATCGTAGTCCTCCTTGGAGTCCACATTGTAGGCGATGCAGCTCTTGCCGAAGCCGTGAGCCATCTGAATCATATTGGCCAGAGAATCCTTTGCCCGCCGATCCTCATAGCCTGTCATATCCAGACGGATAAAGTCCATATGCTCAAGCATACTGAAATACTTGGGCGTAAACTGGAAATTGTTGATGGCAAAGCGATAGCCCTCCTTGCGGTGCTTCTCAATCATCACCGCCGCCAGGGGATGGATGATCAGATTTTCCTCAATCTGAATCACAATCTTATCCTTGTCAAACATCTTGGCCGTATTACGAAAGAGAAGGGACGGCGTAAAGGTAATAAAGATTTGATTATCTTTAAATATTTTTCCCGTATTGTCCATCAAAAAGGTAGCAATCGTATTGGCCGCATTGACCTCGGAGTTGTTGTAAAGACTGTCGTCATCCTCCTGAAATAAAAGCTCGTAGCCTGCAATTTCGTCGGCCTTTACATTTTTAATGGCTTTTCTAACCACACACTTATCCATGTGTCTGCGTCCTTTCCAGTAATCTGTCAATCACTTCCACCAGATGCTTGATCTCCGGCTTGGAAAGCTGCTCGTCAGCTCCGAGCTGCTTGCCCTTTAAGTGCATCTCCTCGTTGATCAGAGAGGAGAAAATAATCAGCGGAAGCTTCTTAAGCTTTTCGTCGGACTTCACCAGCTTGGTCAGGCGGTGTCCGTCCATCTCCGGCATCTCAATATCCGTGATAATCAGGCTTGCTTCCGACTCCATATGCTCCTGATCCCGGATGGCATGAAGGAACTCCCAAGCCTCCTTGCCGTTGTTAAAGCGCTTCACATTGGAAAATCCCGCTTTCTTTAAGGACTCGCAGATCATGCTGGCCAGAAGCACGGAATCCTCCGCCAGAACAATGGGCACATCACAGCGTCTGCGCTCTCCCAAAAGATCGATATCCGACATCTGGATACCCGTCTCCGGCGCAATCTCCGTCACAATCTTCTCAAAGTCCAGAATCGTCACCAGCTCGCCGCCGCACTGGGCAATGCCGGTGGAAACGCCCTCCTTGCCGTTGCTGATGGTATCGTCGGGCTTCTGGATATCCTCCCAGGAAATCCGGCTGATGCCCACGACCGTATGTACCCGGAAGGCAATGTTCAGCTTATTAAAATTCGTGATAATAAACAAATCCTTCGGATGCTTCTCGCACTCATGTCCCATCAGGTATTTGGGAAGATCCACCACCGTAAGCAGAATCTCACGGGGCTTGAAAATTCCTTCCACCGCCTCATGGGCATGGGGCACGGGCTTTACCTTATCCGACATCATGATTTCCTTTACCTTTGCCACATTGATGCCGTACAGCTCATCATTGATGGTAAACTGCATAACCTCAATCTCATTTGTACCCGATTCCAATAAAATTTCCGTTTCTGCCATGTCGCAGCTCCTCCTTCATATCCTCTTATTCACGCTTATCGGACTGCCGTGGTCCCATAAGATGTTTTCTTTTCCCTTCTACATACGCAGCTCCGGCCGTCCGAAGGTCTTCACCAGTACCATGCCGCTTGCAAGATCAATGGACATGGTTCTTGCATAATTGGCGCCTGTGTCCTCTTTCACAATGCGGATTCCCTCCTGCATCAGCACCCGCTTTACCATCTGGGCGTTCCGCTCGCCGATATTCCCCATTGCGGAGCTTTTACCCTTCATGTCGAACATCTTGGCGCCTCCCGCGATCTTGGCCGTCATCCGGTGCTTCACGGCCCCGTATGCGTAGAGCTTCCGCAGAGTCTCCCGGACCCCCGTGTCCGCATACTTAAAAATATTTGCGTCCGAATTGACACGCTCCGGGAGCATAATATGTACCAGCGCTCCCAGCTTGATCATCGGATCGTACAAAGCAATTCCAATACAGGAGCCAAGAGCATACGTAATGATGGTTCCCTCCTGGCGTCCAAGCTTCATATCACCAATTCCTACCACTAACTGCTTTTCCATTATACATTCGCAACTCCCAACTTTTTCAAAAGGAAATTTAATGATTTAATGTCCGGAAGCAGAAGCAAATCTCCTTCCAACTGGGTATCTCCAATCAGGAACTCGCCCTGAATCATCATCAATTTGTCGGAAATCTCTCCAAACATAGCCATAGGCACACTCAGGATGCCCCCCAGCATATTTACCGAAATCGAAGGTACGGACAAGGGTACCTCCAGGCCGGCCAGCTTTGTAATCGCGCTGATATAGGAGGAAATAATAATGTTTCCCGTCTCTTCCAGTGCAGAAGCCGACAGCTCGTCAATCTGGCTGAAATCCTCAATGTACTTTCCCACCAGGCGGGCCAGAATCGCATTGATAAAATCAAGCTTCAGCATGTAAAGCATAATTCCCTGGATATCGCCGCCCATCTCAACCAGAATGGCCGCCACCATATCTTCCGGGTGCCCCATGCTTGCAATGGCGTCGTCATAGCCCTGGATGGATACCTTGGGAAGCTTCATCTTTACCTTAACCCCCAAAACTTCCGAGAGGGCCGTAGCCGCATTGCCCACGCCGATGCTTCCGATCTCCCGGAACACATCCAGAGCCACGGCATTCATGTCTTCAAATCGTTCAATTGCCATAATACGCCTGCCTTTCTTATACCTTCGAAAAACTCCTCTGAGCCTTTCGCTCTCTTGCTGCCCTTCACTTTGTGATCAGCAGCCCCTTCTTACCTGCCGGATACTATCCGCCCCGGCTTATCCCCGCAGGGAATTGACCGTCTGCACCACCTCGTCGGAGGTCTGAACCATCTTAAGGGCGTAGGAGTAAGCTCTCTGGCTCTCAATCATCCGCACCAGCTCCGTGGAAAGATCCGTACCGGGCGATTCCAGCGCCCCCTGTAAAGGCTCCTCCTCCTGAAGAATGGGATCGCCGTTCTTCTCTACGGGCGCGTACTCATTGTCCCCCACATTCAGCATACCGTTCTTGATTGCAAAGTCAAAGATGCCGGGCAATGCCTCAAGCTCCCGCCCCGTAAGGTCGTCGCCTACCAGACGGATGGGGTTCTGATTCCGGTCAAGAACCAGATTCTCCGCGTCATTGATAAGATAGAACTCATCCCCTCTCTGAGAGAGGCTGAACCGTCCGTTCCGGGTGTATGTGATCTCGTTGGTCACGGGATTGCGCATCATGAAGAAGCCGTTCTGCACAATGGCAAAATCATAATCACGCTCCGTGATATCGTAGCCCGAGGGCGCGAAATTCGTATCTGCCTTCTCAAGAACAATACCTGTTCCGGCCTGGATCTTTGTCTCATCCCCCTCCCAGTTATTCAGGTTGTAATACATCAGATCCTGAAAATAACCGGTCTTGGGCTTGTAGCCGTAGTTATTGATATTGGCCAGGTTGTTGGAAATAACATCCATACGGGACTGCTGCCCGATAGCTCCCTGCGCCGCCGCGTAAAACGAAGAATACATAATTTATGCCTCCTATTCCAGTCTGATTCCAGTTCCGTAAGATTCCCCACGGTGCACCCGTATGAAATCAATTCCCAGTCACTTAATGATGTGCCTGTAAATTGATTTGTGCACCATGTGGAATCTTACTGATTCCAGTTCTAACTCTATGACATACTTCCCAGTGTCACGGTCCTGCCGTCAAGCTGATCGTACATCTTAATCAGCTGCGCCGCCGCCTGTAAGGATCTCTGGGCGCTCATCATGGAGGTCATTTCCTCCACCATAGAAACATTGGACCGCTCCAGCATCCCCTGTACAATCTGACCGTCGGCTGCCTGGGCCGTCGCCCCCTCCTGGAGAACAAAGGTACCGTTGTCTCCCTTCACCAAAGCCTCATCGTAATCCTCAAAATCATCCAGACGGATGGTGCCGTACACCGTACCCGTCACCTCGCTTCGAACCGTTCCGTCAATGTCAATCACCAGATCATCCGTATCCACCTGAATCGGCGCATTGTTGGTGCCTAAGACACGGCCAATATTGGGAACCGCAATGTATCCCTCATCATCGGTGATAAAAGAGCCGCTGCGTGTATACACAATGTCGTCGGCTCCCGTTCCCTTCTGCACCGCAAAAAATCCGTTTCCGTTGATGGCCACGTCAAGAGGCATCTCCGTCGGGTCCATGCCGCCCTGTTCATAGCTGGTCACCCGGTCATTGGTGGCCTGAATCATGGCAGTCGTACCGATAGGCGTCCGCTTATTGGGGGTGATGTTGCCGCTCCGGTAGAGAACCTCCTCCCGGAAGGTACTGGCGATATACTTATCGCTCTTGTAACCGTTAGTAGCCGCATTCGCCATATTGTTGCTGATTACATTCAGGTTCCGGTTTTCGGAAATCATGGCGGAACCTAAGGTATAAAAGCCCTGAAACATCTATCTGTTCTCCTCTCCGTATTCCTTATTGAGATAGGTCTTTAACTTCTTAACCGCATTGGCATGTATCTGAGAAACCCGCGGCTCGCTGATGGACATAACCTCCGCAATCTGCTTCATGTTCAGCTCTTCCACATAATACAGGGAAATAACAAGCTGTTCATTCTCCTTGAGGCTTCGGATGCCCTCCGCCAGAATCTCCCCTGCCTCCTTCTTAAGACAATTAAGCTCCGGCTGTTCATTCTCATTTTTGGAAGGCAGGTACACCGTCTTCTTGCTCTCGCCGCCGTCGTCCAGAACCAGGTCTAAAGAAAGCACATTGAAAAGCGTTGTTTTCCTCTGGGCCTCCTGATATTTCTCCAGGCTCATATTCATATGGCCGGCGACCTCCTCCGGTGTGGGATACCTTCCCAACTCATTATACAGCTTTGTGGTCACTTCATCAATATCTCTTGCGTTTTTTCTTACACTTCTTGGTATCCAGTCCTGCTTTCTGGCCATATCAATGACCATTCCCTTGATGCGCTTGGAGATATAGGTCTCAAATTTTACATTTTTTTCCGGATCAAATTTATCCAGAGCGCTCATGATCACAAGAACACCCTCATTGACAATGTCCTCTATCTGGGCAAAGCTCACATACACGTCCCGCATCTGGATGGCGATGCTCCGCACAATATACACGTAGCGCATCACCAGCTCCTGCTTCATGGACAGCTCGCCGGTTTTCTGATATTCTGTTAAAAGCTCTTCGTTGGTCAAACCGCCGAAATCCTTTGAGGCTTCCACTCCTGCACACTCCATTCCCGGCTTTCTAAATTATGCACCGATATTTCCTACTGCCTGTATCTGAATATTGTTGCTGATCTCATTGAAGGACAGCACATATACGCTTGGATAAAACTGCTCTATCAGGTGATAGAAATGCTGCCGCACCACCTGGCTTGTGAGAACAATGGGGTCCTGGGAAAGCTCCTGGAACTTTCGTATCTCGTCCCCGAGCTGCTGAATAATGTTCTGCATCATATCGGGGCTTAACGCCAGGTACATACCCTGCTCGCCCTTGGTCAGACTGGTGATAATGCTCTTCTCCAGGTCGGCGCTCAAGGTAATCACACGCATCACGCCGCCGTCGCAGAACTTTCGGGTGATGGTTCTCTTCAATGCCGTGCGGATATTCTCGGTGATGGTATCCATATCCTTCACCGTAATAGCGGAATCCGCAATGGTTTCCATAATGGTTTCCATATCCTTGATGGGTATCCCCTCTCTTAGCAGGTTCACCAGAATCTTCTGGAATACGCCGTAAGAAATCACATTGGGGAACAATTCCTCCACAAGCTGAGGCGCGTTCATCTTCACATTGTCCACAAGCTGCACCACCTCCTGGCGGCTTAACAGCTCGTGGGCGTGCTTGCGCACCGTCTCCGAAAGGTGCGTCAGCATAACGGACAGGGGATCGATAACCGTATAGCCGTAGATCTCCGCCATTTCCTTTTTATCAATGCTGATCCATTTGCCGGGTATTCCGTAGGCCGGCTCAATGGTGTCAATACCGTCAATCTCCTTCGCAGGATTCACAGGCTCCAAGGCCAGGTAGTAATCTACCAGAATTTCGCCTCTTGCCACTTCCTCGCCCTTAATCTTCACCACATACTGATTGGTATTCAGGCTTGAGCTGTCTCGCAGGCGGATAGAGGGAATTACAAGGCCCATTTCCTGGGCGTACTGCCGGCGGAAGATCACGATACGGTTGATCATCTTGCCGCCGCTTGACTCATCCACAAGAGGAATCAGGCTGTAGCCGAACTCCATCTCAATGGCTTCCACTCCGATCAGGGAGTAAACATTGTTGATATCCTTGAAGTACTCCTCCTCGCTGACCGGCTGGCCCTCCCCGGGAAGAAGCTGCTCCGCCTCCGCCTCGGCTGCCAGAGTTCCAAGCTCATCCATCCGCCGGCTAAGCTGCCAGCCGCCGGCTAAAAGCCCGCCGCCAAGGACAATCATCTGTAATTTCGGCATCCCCGGCACCATAGCCAGCACCAGCATGGCAATGCCGCCCGCCATAATGGAGAAGGGCTGCGCCATAAACTGCTTGGATACGTCGTCGTTTAAGCTTCCCTCGGATACGGATCGGGTAACAATCATACCTGTAGCCGTGGAGATCAAAAGGGCCGGAATCTGGGATACGAGACCGTCGCCCACCGTAGCGATGGAGTAGACGGACAATACCTCGCCGAAGCTCATGCCCCCCTGGACAAGACCAATCAGAATACCTCCCACAAAGTTGACCAGAGTCATAATGAGGGACATGATGGAATCGCCCTTTACAATCTTCGTGGCACCGTCCATAGCGCCGTAGAAGTCGGCTTCCTTCTGAATCTTGTTCCGGCGCATCTTGGCTTCCTGCTCAGTAATCAGGCCGGAGCTTAAGTCCGCGTCAATGGCCATCTGCTTACCGGGCATAGCGTCCAATGTGAATCGGGCCGCAACCTCAGCCACACGCTCGGCGCCCTTGGTGATAACGATAAACTGCACCAAAACGATGATTATGTAGATGATAAATCCAATCACTACATTTCCCTGGAGCACAAAGTCTCCAAAGGACTTGATCACCTGTCCCGACTGTCCCTGATTGCTTAAAATGTTTCTCGTGGAAGAAACATTGAGGGCCAGACGAAACAGCGTCGTAACCAACAGAAGGGACGGGAAGATGGAAAATTCCAGCGCCTCCTTGATATTCATGCTGATCAGCAGAATAATGATGGCCAGGGATATATTCAATATTATCATTACGTCCATCAAAAACGGACTTAACGGAACAATCAAAAGCAGTACGATGGCTACAACCGCCAGCGAAACCGCACTATAGAGAAATTTTTTCATATTCTATCCTACACCAGTTTCTTGTTCTTCAGTTTGTATACCTGAACCAAAATCTCAGCTACCACTCCGTAGTACTCTCCCGGTATCTCGGAATTTAGAGGCGTGCTCGCATAGATTCCTCTTGCCAGCGGCTTATTTTCAATCACAGCCACATCATGCTCCTCTCCTACCTTCACAATCCTAAGAGCCAGTTCATCCTGTCCCTTGGCAATGAGGTGGGGCGCGTTGTCCTTATTAGGATCATACTTTAAGGCCACCGCATAGTGGGTCGGGTTTCGGATAATCACATCCGCCTCGGGAACCGCCTGCATCATGCGGGAGCGTGCCCTCTGACGCTGCATATCGCGAATCTTACCCTTAATCTCAGGATTTCCCTCTAACTGCTTATACTCCTCTTTCACCTCGTCCTTAGACATTTTAAGCTTTTTCTCGTAGGACCACCACTGGTAAAAATAGTCAAGAGCCGCAACGATTGCAAAATACATGCAGACCTGGAGCACCATCGTAACAATTTTTTTCAATACATAGATGGTGGAAAGGCTGATATCCATGTACATGGTGTTGATCAGCCGGAACAATTCTCCTTTCAGCATATTGTAAAGAATCACACCTAAAAGGATAATCTTTACAATTCCCTTTAAAAGCTCCACCAAGCTTTTCATGGAAAACATATTCTTAATGCCGTTTAAAGGGTTCAAATTGCTGAACTTCGGCTTAAATGCCTTGGAGGAAAAGAGAAACCGCGTCTGAATGCCCGAGGTAAGAATTGCCAGGGCACAGGCAATCAGAAGAATCGGAAAGGCGCCTTTTAACACCACCATTCCGGCCTCAAAGCCCAGCTTCGGCACATCTCCCTGTCCCAGCTCGGGAATCGTACCGGCATAACTGATAAACTGCACCAGGCAGTCCCTGAGCGTCCGGTAAATCATGGGAAATAAAAGCTGCAGACAGCAAAAGCTTCCAAGGAGGGAAAACACGGTAATGATGTCCTTACTTTGGAATACATTACCTTCTTTTCGTTGGTCCCGCCGCTTTTTCGGTGTGGCTTTTTCTGTCTTTTCACCTGCCACGGATCAATCACATCCTTCTTGTCACAGCATATCCGGCCTTTTGCCGAATGAGACGTAAGCGCTGTCCTCCCTCTGTCAGAGGTACGTTAAAATCTCCTGCATGGTCATCAGCATTTGATGCATCAAATCCTCAAGCCAGGACTTCATGGGCGAAACCAGAAGCAGGAGCACCAGAAAGCCTACCGCAATCTTTATCTGAATATTGATAACAAACACATTTACCTGGGGGGCTACCTTCATCATAATGCCCACCGCCACCTCCACCAGAAACTCAATGGCAATGATGGGAAAGGCAAAACGAACCGCCAGCACTACGCAGCTCCGAAACAGATCCAGAACCGCCAGGGCCAGCCCCTGGGTAAAGGCTACCTCCCCGTAGGGAACAAGCTCACCGGACCGAAGAAGCATCCGGATCAGCACCAGATGGCCGTCCACCGCAAAAAAAAGCAGGGTATAGAAAATCTGGTACAGGTTGCCGCTCATAGCTATCTGAGCATTTGTCTGGGGATCGTACACCATAGACATGGACAATCCCATATGAAAATCAATGATACTTCCTGCATGGGTGATGACGAAAAAAAACAGTTCCATCACATACCCCAGCACATATCCCACCAAAAACTCCTTTAAGAGAAAAAAGCCATAGAGAAAAGAAGAAGCAAACTCATAGGTAAGCTCCGGCTCCTCCATAGTGGAATAAACCAGAAAGGTAAAGACCAGAACCACGCCTGCCTTCGCATTGTTTGGTATATTTCTTCTGCCGAAGATGGGGTTCAAAAAGATAAGACCCGACATCCGCATGGCAATCATGGAAAACAGTACAATATCCATAAGCCTATCCTACCTGTATCAGACGGAACAGCCGAATGGTAAAATCCTGCAGCGTGGCAAGCATACTGCTTCCTGTAAACACCAGTACCAGTCCAATCACCAGAAGCTTCGGCACAAAGGTCAGCGTCTGTTCATGAATCTGGGTAGCCGCCTGAATGATAGCTATCAGGATTCCAATCAGCATACTTAAGAGCAGAGGCGGACCGGCAAGTTGAATTACCATTAAAAAAAACTCATACATCAAATCGGACATTCCACTGTTCGTTACCATAGTCTGCCTTTCTTCGCCTCCTTACTTAAAGCCGGTTACAATACTGGAGAACAGCAACTGCCAGCCGTCCACCGTCACAAACAGCAAAAGCTTAAACGGCAGGGAAATCATCGCCGGCGGAAGCATCATCATACCCATAGACATCAGGGTACTGGAAACAATAATATCTATCAGAAGAAACGGGATATACAGCAGAAAGCCTGCGGTAAAGGCCCGTTTTAATTCCGTTGTCATAAAGGAGGGAATCACAACGGTGAGAGGCAGATCCACGGCGTTCTCCACGGCCTCCTCATTGGCCATATCCATGAACAGATTCAGGGTTTCCTCCTCCGTATTGCGAAGCATAAACTCCTTTAAGGGCGTCTGGGCCAGGGTCCAAGCCTCCCTCTGGGTTATCTCCTCCCGGACATAGGGCTGATAAGCCGTCTCGTTAATCTCGTCAATCACGGGAGTCATAATGTATAAGGTCAAAAACAGCGCAATCCCCACCAATACCATATTCGGGGGACTTTGCTGGATTCCCATCGCATTCCTTAAAAAAGAAAGCATAATAATCGTCCGCAGAAAGGACGTACACATAATGAGCAGAGAGGGAAGCAGGGAAATCAGCGTGAGCATCAACAAAAGCTCCAGAGTAGGGACCTGTTCGCCGTTGATATTCACAAGCGCGTCATTTGCAAATGTCTCATTTTCCATAGCTATCTCATTACTCCTCGTCCTTCTTCCGCCCGATTCTGGACAGAAGCCGGCCAAAATCCACCGTCTGTTCTCCGCCCTCTCCCCCGATGGGGATGAGATCCTCCTCGGAAAGCTCCAGAAGCATCTCGATCCGATCCGGGCCGACGCCCAGAAGCAGATACCGTTCGCCTGCCTGAACTACCGCCAGGGTACGGTTCTGTCCCACAATCATCTGATCCAGCATACGCATATACCGGGAGCTGCTGGCGCGCACCAGCCCCTTCCCCATATACTTGCTGCACACATAACTGAGGAAAATAATCACCGCCGCCATCAGAAAGGTTACAAATCCGGTAAAAAATCCTGGCATAACTGTTCTGTCCTTCCTTACTCAAGGCTTAAAATATTGGGTTTCATGATCTCCGTAATACGGATACCGAAATTATCCTCCACTACCACCACATCACCCTTGGCAATGCAGCGGCCGTTTACAAACAGATCTACCTGTTCTCCCGCAAGCTTATCCAGCACGATAAGAGAACCTTTTGTAAATTCCAAAATGTCCTTAACCCTCTTCTGGGTTCTTCCAATCTCCACGGAAATGTCAAGGGGCACGCCCATGATCAGCTCCATGTTCTCTTCCTGCTCATCATCCAGCACCGTTTCCTGATGCAGATTCTTCTGTACCGTAGGCTGAACGTTGATGGTCTTGGGCGCAGGCGGCTCCTTCTTCTGGGGCTGCTGCTGCATGGTCATCATCTGCTGCATCATCTGCTGCATCATCTGCATCTGCATCTGCATCATCTGAGCAACCTCCGGGCTTGCCGCCGCCTGAACAGGCGCCGCTGCCGCGGGCGCTGCCGGTGCCGCAGGAACGGGTGCCGGCTGTACGGGCGCCGCTGCGGGCGCAGGAGCCGGGGCTGCCGGGGCGGGAGCAGGCGCGGGTTCTTCCGCTGCTCCGCCGCTTAAGAGACGCTCAATCTCCTCCTGAGACAGTACGCCGCCGGAAGATGCAGGAGCCGGAGCAGGTGTCGGGGCCGGAGCAGGTTCTTCCGCTGCTCCGCCGCTTAAGAGACGCTCAATCTCCTCCTGGGACAGTACGCCGCCGGAGGATGCAGGAGCCGGAGCCGGTGTTGGAGCCGGTGCTGGCGCAGGTTCCGGTGCAGGCGCCGCGTCGTAATCTTCCGGCAGAAAGCCTTTTACCAGACTCTTGGCCAGATTCATCGGCATTACATTGAAGAACTCACTCTCCAATTTATCCGCAATCTTCAGAATAAAGGATACCACAACCCAGGGGCTGTTATCCGTAAAGTATTTCTCAACAAATTCCTGTTCATTCTTCAGCTCAAAGGAAACGGGTGTGGAAATATTCACCATTTTCCCGAAAAACTCCGAAAGCGCCGTGGCGGAGGCTCCCATCATCTGGTTCATAACCTCGCAGACCGCACTGATGTTGATCTCGTCTAAGACAAAATCCTCATCCGACACCTCAAAGCCCATCATCATTTCCACGATAACCTTCACATCGTGGCGCTTGAGAAGCATAACATTGCTTCCCTCCAGACCGGCCACGTAGGTAATCTCCACACCTACCGCCGGCTCAATCCGGCCCATCTCAAACTCTTCCTTGGTAACCACCTTTACCACAGGGGTTGTGATATCTACCCGGGTGCCCAAAAGATTTGAGATTGCGGTAGCGGATGATCCTAAGCTGATATTTAGTATTTCACCTATCGCATCGATTTCCAATGCGCTTAAAATCTCAGAACTCATAATTTCCCTTCGCTCCTTTTGTGAATATTAGCCTTCACATATTATTTTCCAATCTCCAGTGCCTTCTGGGCCATCAGCTTAATTGCATTGAAGGCCGTAATATTCGCCTCGTAGGATCGGGTTGCGGACATACCGTCAATGGTCTCTTTCACCCAGTCCACATTGGGCATCTGAACGTAGCCGTCCTCGTCCGCATCGGGATGCTCGGGATTGTAAACCGGAATCAGGTCTCTCTGGTCCTCCACAATCTCCGCCACCCGCACGCCGCCCCGGTTCCCGTTCTGAAGCTGGGATGCCTTCGCCAGATGAGAACGGAAGGATGAATTGTCCCCGATCTCCTGGAGCACCACCATCTTTCTCCGATACGGTTCGCCGGATTCTGTCCGTGTGGTCTCAATATTTGCGATGTTCTCGGAAGCCACGTCAAGCCGCTTCCTCTGTGCCGTAAGACCGGAAGCACAGATGTTGAATGCACTTAAAAAAGACATGGCGTCCTCCTAGGAAAGAATTTTTTCAGCAGTTGCCAGAATACGGTCCGGCTTAAAGGGCTTTACGATAAAGTCCTTGGCTCCCGACTTAATCGCCTCGATAACCATAGCCTCCTGGCCCATTGCGGAACACATTACAATGTTTGCATTGGGATGAGCCGCCTTAATCTCCTTTAATGCCTCCAGACCATCCTTGTTGGGCATGGTAATATCCATAAATACCAGATCCGGGTTCTCTGCGTTGAACTTCTCTACTGCCTCCGCACCGTCCTGTGCCTCAATGAGATCCGTATAGCCTGCCTTGGTGAGCGCGTCCTTCACCATCATCCGCATAAATGCCGCGTCGTCAACTAACATAATCTTTGCCATTTCTCATACCTCTTTCTTTTTCATAATCTTTGCTGCGGGGGAGCTTTTTTTTACTCTTCCTCCACGCGATCTTGGATTTTTATCGCCATATTTTTATTATGAACACCCAACTGGCCCACAAACCACGGCTGGCCCGCTATATGGAGTGTAACATCGGAATCCTTGGGCTTATTCAGATTAATGACGTCGCCCACCTGGAAGTTGTATACATCGTCCAGGCTAAGTCTTGCAACACCAAGCTGTGCCATTACATCCAGCTCGGAATTGCGGATGCTGTCCAGAATATCATCCCTGTCACTTTGACGGACGCCTGCATCATCCACATCCGCCAGATGCTTCGTCTTATCAATGACTTCAAAGATATCTGACATCAGGGTTCCGGGAATACAGATATTTAAGACGCCGCTTAAGCCCTGCATCTTAATCTCCAGCATAATGATCACCACGGCCTCGTCCACACTGACCCCCTGGTACATGCTGGGGTTCTCCTCCAGACGTTCAAAGTCCACCTCCAGGCCCACGTTGCTGTTCCACACATCATGATTGATGTTGAGGAAATAGCGGATCACACGCTGATACAGGGCGTACTCAATGTCCGTATAGACGTAGGACATGGGTACACTGTCTGTCCCCATTCCGCCGATCATCCGATCAATCATGGAAATCATAATCGTCGGTGTAATATGTAGAAGCATGGGAACCTTCTGCACCTCGCCCTGAAGCTTCACACGGGCTATGGTCAGCACGTCCGTATCGCTTAAGGCATTGCCGAACTCGTAGTATCTTTGTTCCTCCACGCCGATGACTTCTACCTCGCTGGCCACTTTAAAAAGGCCGTTGATCTGGGAGGAAGCGATTCTGGCATAGTTGTCATAGATGGTTCGAAGCATCTTAAGCCTGTCTTTGGTATACTTCTTCGGGCTGTAGAAATCGTATTTTTTGTATTTAATTTCCGGCTTTTCTTCTTTTTTCTCTTCCGCGCCGCCGCTCTGCATGGAGTTCAGCAGCGCGTCAATCTGGCTTTGTGATAATACCTCTGCCATCTCTTACCCACCTTTGCTTATTCTGTGTCTGTGGAATCATAGATCTCATTATAATACTCTTCGAGACTTTGCACAACCGCATCATCCTTAGTTATTAAAATTTCCACACGACGGTTCTTGGCTCTCTCCTCCGCTGTGTCAAAGCCGGCCACAGGACGGTGCTGTCCGTAGCCGATAGCAATGATCTTCTCCGGCCCCACCAGACTGTTCTGATGGATGTAAGCCGCCACACGTGCCGCACGCTCACTGGAGAGTACCCGGTCGTTTACCGGATTGTTGGGCCGGTCCGGATCGGCCTGGGAGGTGTGTCCCAGTACCTGAATCTCCCCGATGGTGCTGCTTACACTGTTGAGGGCCTTGATAAAGGCATCCAAAATCGCTTTTCCCTCATCCTTTAAGACAGCTTTATCCCCGTCAAAAAAGATATTATCACGAAAATTGATAAATGTATAGCCCTCACCCTTTTCCAATTCCACTTCGCCTTCCAGATTGTTCTCCGCAATGGCTTCCTGGAGCATATAATAGAGATCCTCAAAGTCCTCTATCTCATCCAGAGGTACATCCGTTCCGCCTGGAACCTCTATACCCTCTTCATTCATCTCCGTCTCCATAACAATCTGGGAGACCTCCTCGGCCTTGGGGTTAAAACTCTTTACCACCAGCTCCCACTTCATGGCGTCTACGGTGGAAATGGAGTAGAGAAGTACGAAGAAACACAAAAGCAGCGTCACCATGTCGCCGTAAGTGTCCATCCAGCTTGCGCCTTCCTCCGGCGCTTTTTGCTTTCTTGCCATATCCTCACCTTATTTCCGGTCTGTGCCCGAAAGCCTGACCTGATTAAATCCTTATTTTTTGGACTTCTTTTCCTTCTTCTTCTTTCCGCCGCCGTCGTCTCCGCCGCCTTCTCCGGCGCCGTCGCGAAGCTTAGCCTGGGTTTTCTGATCCAGATTGGAGAGAAGCTTCTCCCGAAGGAGTTTTGGATTGTCACCGGCCTGAATGGAGATAATACCCTCCATCATAATCATACGGTACTGCATCTCCTCGTCGTTGCGGATACGCAGCTTCTTGGCTATGGGAGACATCAAAAGATTTGCTATAATACAGCCGTAGAAGGTAGTAACCAGAGCCACGGACATATCCGCACCCAGGGAACTTGCCCCTCCCTCATCCACATTCATGTTCTTCAACATGTTTACCAGACCTACCAGAGTACCGATCATACCGAAGGCCGGTGCATAGCCGGCGGCCTTCTCGTAGATAGCTACGCCTGCATCGTGGCGGTCCGCCATATTGTCAAGCTCATTCTGGAGACGTGCCCGAAGCTCTTCCTCCTCTGTGGCATCCACTACAAGCATCAGACCTTCCTTGAAGAACGGATCGTCGATCTCGTTGGCTTTTTCCTCCAGGGAAAGAAGACCGTTCTGTCTGGCGAGCTGTGCCATCTCTACCATCTGCTCAATCAAAGCGCCGTAGTTATAGCGGCCTCCCTGAACCAGGATTTTGAAATGACTTCCCATTCTTTTCAGCTGACTGAAGGGGAAGCTGGCCACAACTGCTGCAACAGTGCCGCCCAGGGTCAGAGCCAAACTTTGCGGGTCCCAGAAATTAGGGAGCTGCGGGATCTTAATTCCCCATACAATCAAGGCAAAACCAAGCACAATTCCGATAATTGTTGACAAATCCATTTTTTATCTCTCCTCTTACGCTTCTATGCTGACTTTATTTGTACGGATGCCGCTGATGGCTCCCTTGTATTCGATGGTTTTTTGAATAATCTCTTCCGGTGATTCCTTTACGACGTGGAAACGTCCGTTCATCATAATAACCTTGGATTCGGGAATCAAATCAATGCACTCTACTTGATCTTCGTTGATTACAATACGCTGATCATTCAGCTTTGTCAATATTACCATTGGGTATTCCTCCCTCTTTTTACGGCTCACCGCCGTTCGGTTTGCGGCCAATTGTCCATTGGCGGATCAATGTCTGCTCTTGAAACAAAGACCGGCTAAAGGTTATTCCTGCTTTACCCTGGAGCGGTACGCCCCAGGGTAAACAGGTTTAAAAGCTTTTATTTAGAATTAACGTTTCATATTTACAAGCTCCTGGAGCATCTCGTCGGTGACGGTGATGATCTTGGAGTTGGCCTGGAAGCCTCTCTGGGTGGTAATCATGTTGGAGAACTCGTTGGCCAGGTCTACGTTAGGCATCTCTAAGTACTTGCTGCGGATGAAGCCTGCGGCTCCTGAGCCTGGTTTTACAACTTCCACGCCGCCGGCGTTGTCTCCAAGCTGGAAGTAATAGCCGTTGGTTTTCTCCATACCATTCGGGTTCTCTACGGCTACGATGGCTAACTGTCCTAAAGTGATGGGACGGTTCTGGGTGTCGATACCGGTGATTACACCGTTGTCGCTGATGCTGTAGCTTTGGAGGTTATACTGGGTTCCTGTATACGGATCATAGGGAATCTGAATCGGGGACAGATCCTCATTAAATTCTGCCGGAATAGCGGCAACATAATCTTGACCAGATGTTTTTTCCCAAGTAGTATCCGGCTGTGTAAAATTATTTTGTTGAATATTTGCTGAAAGGTTATCTGTTGCCACCGGAAATGTAGTAACTTTTGATCCCATTTCTTTAGCAGTTATCGTCAATTTAACTGTTGTCTTAGCCCCATTTACCTCACTAATATCACCTCTATTAATTGTACAATCACGCAATGGTCCTCCTGTAGGTGGCTGTACGGGAGTAGTTCCATCTGCTTCCATATCTACCTTATGGGTAACCGCATTAATCCATGCTGCAATCTGACCCGCAGTATCCTTTGCTGTAACATTCTGAACCGTTATACCCATAATAGTAACTTTAGTATTAGTTGGATCAGTAGTATCTACATCAACCTCCGCCGATCCGGTAGCTGAATACGCTTTTGCTGGAACCTCTGGAACACCCGTACCATCCTTCAAAGCATATCCATATACATAATTCTTCTGGTCATCCACCAGATAACCATTATTATCCACAGAAAAGATACCTACACGGCTTAAATACAAACCAGAGTTTTTGATACCATCCGCCGTAAGCTGTCCATTCACCATTCCGCCTACCAAAAACAGTCCGGTACCATCGATCATGCAGTCCAGATCGTTATCCGTAGGCGACGGAGCACCCGTCGTATACTGAAAACTGATAGATGACATGGTAGAACCGTAACCAACCTGAGAAGGGTTCCGTCCGCCGTAAGCTCCTGCATTGGTTGCACCGCCTGAGCTTCGAATTGAGGTACTGTAGATAGAATCCTGGAAGTTGAAGCTGTATGCCTTGTAACCCCAGGTATTTACATTTGCAATGTTATTGCCGATTACGTCCATTTTCTTTTGATGTGTCTTTAATCCCGCCACACCTGCAAACATTGATTTAACCATTTGATATCGTTCCTTCCTTACTTGCTATTCTTTCGCTATTCTCTCCGCCAGGGCTTCTGCCTGTGGAACAAACCTCCATAAATGGTCCGGCTTACAATAGAACAGCGCTGTCAATATTGGTAAAAATATTTTGCTTCATTTCCTGGCTCGTCATGGTTGTGACCACTACATTGTTCGGTATATTCACAATGAATGCGCCCTGCTGACCAATGACCACCACATCCTTTGCACCTTTTTCCCTGGCCTTGCCCACTGCCTGGTTCAGATCGCTTAAGAGACTGTCCGTCACCTCGATGCCTCTCTGCTCCACACGGGCCGCCGCGTGCTTGGAAAACCGTACCTGCTGGCTGTCCTCCATCGCATTCTGGAGTAACGCGCCGAATCCGGCTCCCTGCTTTCCGCCAATGGAAGTATGCTGTTCGTGCTCCAGCCGAAGCTGCTGGACACTGACTGTCTGATTTAATTTTTGCAGCATGTTTTCCACCGCCTTTCCCCCTCACAGCTTAAGCTTATGAGCTTTGCCTAAACAGCCTCGGTCTTGTTATCCTCACTGTTCTCCTCGTTGTCCGTGCCGTCCGTAGTGGTGTCGTCCTCGCCGTCACCTTCCTCTTCCTTCTTCGGAACGGTTCCCATAGATACGATCTGGCTTAAGCTATATGCCTTTCCGTTTACATAGATGTAAGGATTGCTTCCCGTAAGAGCGATTCCCTCTACCTTGCCTACGGTCTCGCCAATCAGCTTTCCGTCCTTATCCACATCCGCCACCGTAATCTCTTTTCCTAAAAGTCCGGTTGCATAGGAAGATAAAGAAATCTGAGACAGACTGTTCATAGCATCCGTAATAGTGGTGGACATATTGTCCATAGCGCTCATGGTTCCCATCTGTACAAGCTGGCCCATCATCTCACTGTTGCTCATGGGATTACTGGAATCCTGATAACGAAGCTGTGCCGCCAAAAGCTTCCAGAAATCATCCATCGATAAGGCGCTGTTGTTGGGCGACGCGTCCTTTCTCACATAAGTATCCGCAAGATTCACTCTTGTTGTGCTGTCTACTCCTGTTGTCTCTGCCACTTATTTCAACTCCTCTCTTTAATTTGCACATGCTCTTTGTGCATATAGGTATACTTTAAATCAATCCCAACCGAAGCTGCTGAAGGAAATCCATTCCCTCTTTCTCCTGGTTCTTCTCACCCTGCTTTCCGGAACCGCCGTCCTGGTTCTGATTGCCGCCGCTGCCTTCGTTGTTCTGCTTCTGCTGCTCCAGATAACCGGATTCCTTATCCTCCACCACAATCGTCGTGGGCGCTCCCAGGTTTTCTTCCATAATTGCGCCAAGCTCTCTGGCATTCTTTGCCATCAGCTCCATTGTCCTCTGCTCGGTACAGAAAATGGAAATACTGGTGTGCTCTTTCCCAAAGGCCGCCTTGATGATAATCTTTCCAAGGTCATAAGGCTCAAGCTGAATCTCAAATTCCTTGATGCCCGCGGTGCTCTTCACAAGAAGCTGATTCAAAACCTTTTCCGGGATCTCCTCCGGCTGTGCCACACGCACATGCTCCGTAGGAACCTCCTTTGCGGCTGTCGTCCGCTCCGCAGTCCGTACCTCCGCGTGAGTGCTTTCCAGAGGCTGTTCCAAGGTAGCCTCCGCCTTTACTTCCTCTTTCACTTCTGTCTTGGGGGCCTCTTTCGGTTTTTCCAGGGTAATTCCTGCCTCGGACTTTTCAGACGCGTCCTCTTTTGGCAGTACGGCCTGCTCCGGCTTTACATCAGCCGTAAGCGCTTCCTCGGGAATCCCCGTCTGCTCGGCGGTCGTAACCGGCTGCTCCGCGGTAAGCTCTGTCACCGGAGTTAATTCCTCTGTCGGGACTGCTCCTGTCTCCACAACCAGCTCCGGCATTTCCTCCGAAACAACTTCCTGTGTCACTGCCTCCGGCTGGATTCCAAACAGCAATGCCGCCTGCACCTGCTCCAAAGCCGTGCTGTCTGCGGGAGCCGCAGTCTCTTCCGTCTGCTCCTTGCTGTCTTCCGGCTTCTTCGGCGCCTCATCCTTGGCGACTTCCTTGTTGTCGTCCTTCTTGCTGCTGTCTGTCTCCTTGGTGCCGGCTTCCTCCTTAGACTTACTGTCCAGAAGCTTCTGGAAACCGTCGTCTGTCTGCTCCGCTTGCCGGGCCGCCTGGCTCTTCACGCCTGCATTGGCCTTTCCTGCCATTGCGACTGCCATATCTGCGCCCTTAATGGCTGCATTTCCCATGTTCTTCCCCTCCTTTCTGATATTTTTTTGACACATGTATTCCCGAAGACTGCTTTCCATTGTCCCGGTCCTGTGTCTCTATCGTAAACTGCCTGTCAAAATGACAATTTGCAGTATTACGCGCCTTTTCTTACCCTTCGCCATGCGGCCGGTAAGTTTTGCGCCGCCGTCCCAAATACCCGGCTACGCCCGCGCCACAGCCCGCTTGTTGGATACAAATTCGTCGATAAACTGCTCGTCGGCTTTCTGCACCTCTTTGTCATACTGGGCACGCTTCTTATCCTTTAACTTGGTAATGGAGGCCGTTTCCTTCCGGGCCTCTACCACCTGCTCACGCTTGCGTTCTTCCCGCTGGAGAATCTCCGCCAGACGTTCGCGCTCGCGCTCGATTTTTTTCCGAAGACTGGTGAGGAAGCGATCATAGGTCTGCATATCCGTAATGCTGATACCGAAGCTCTTCTTTTCCTCCAGCTCTGCCATACATTCCTGCTGTTCCTGCTCCAGCGCTTCAATTCCCCGCTCGCACTCCACACGCTCCGCAATAATCTGTGCGTGTTCCGCCTGTAGGTTCTCAAGAACCTGTTCCTTATAATTCAGCACCGTATCCAGTGCAAAGTAAAATTTCTTCATGCAAAAAGCAACCCTCTCTTCACCTTATGCCGCCTGCCGAACATGTGAAACACATTAATCCTTGTTCCGCAAAGTCCATGTACTCCAAAGTCTTCCTGTATGTAAGAAGCGCTTACGCCAGAATCTTGCGCATGGCCGCCAAATCCTCTTCAATGGAAAAGTTATCCGCAATCCGCTGCATCAGATACTCATTGACCGCATCAATCTTCCCCACCGCCGTATCCAGACGCGGATTCGTGCCTGCTTTGTAGGCTCCGATGGAAATCAAGTCTTCATTTTTGTTGTAGACGCTTAAAAGGTCCCGCATCTTAGCCGCCAGCCTCTGGTGCTCCTCGGGAACGATATTTACCATCAGACGGGAAATGCTGGCTCCGATGTCGATGGCCGGAAAATGGTTCTCATTGGCAAGCTTTCTGGATAACACGATATGTCCGTCCAGAATACCCCGGACCGTATCGGCTATTGGCTCGTTGGTATCGTCGCCCTCCACCAGTACCGTATAAATCCCGGTGATGGAACCCTTCTCAAACTTTCCGCTTCGCTCCAAAAGCTTCGGAAACTCCGCGTAGATGGACGGCGTATAGCCTCTTGCCACCGGCGGCTCTCCGGTAGCAAGCCCGATCTCTCTCTGTGCCATAGCAAATCGCGTGAGCGAATCCATCATCAGCAGAACATCTTTTCCCTGGTCCTTGAAGTACTCCGCAATGGTAGTCGCCACAAGGGGGCATTTCATCCGCAGCATAGCCGGCTGATCGGAGGTGGCCACAACGAGTATCGAACGCTTAAGTCCTTCCGGCCCCAAGTCCTTCTCAATAAACTCCCGAACCTCGCGGCCTCGCTCTCCCACCAGAGCAATCACATTGATGTCTGCCTTTACATTTCTTGCTATCATGCCGAGCAGGGTACTTTTACCCACACCGCTGCCGGCGAAAATCCCGATTCTCTGCCCCTTTCCCACGGTGTTCAGACCGTCAATGGCCTTGATGCCGAACTCCAGGGTGTCCGTAATGGGAGGACGTGTCAGGGGGTTGATATAGGGGTTCTCTACATAATAATGCTGCTGGGACTCAAAGGGTCCCAAATCATCCATCGGATTCCCCAGGGCGTCTATGATTCGTCCCCGGAGGAACTCTCCTACCGGTATCTTCAGGCGCTTTCTGGTGTTGCGTACAAAGCTGCCTGCGGAGATTCCGCTCATATTCTCGTAGGCCATCAGCTGACTTCTGCCATCCTTAAAGCCCACTACCTCAACGGGAATCTGCCGTTTCTTATCTTCATTGTAAATCATGGCAATGTCTCCGATACTGGCCCGGTTTCCTGATGCTTCCATAGCCATTCCCACGATATTCTCGATTTTTCCTATGTAGCTGACGGTTTCCGCATTGGCTATCAGATTGGGCAGCTCTGCAAACATGCCATCTTCCTCTCCTTATTTCCAAACCCCGGGGCTTCGGTTTCTTCCGCTATACCCGGGCATTGTTCAGGATATCCTTGATATTTTCAAGCTGTGTGCTGACACTGGCGTCTATGATCTCCTCGGGCAGCTCGATAATGCAGATGCCCTCCTCGTCGCTGTCCATCGCTACAATCTTCACATTGTCCGACAGATGGGACAGAGCGTTTAAAAATTCCACATCCGTGTTCATGGAAATCTCCGTGCCGCATTTGGTAATATAGATCTTCGCCCACTCCGTCTTTTTCAGCTTGTCGGTGGCGGCAAGGATCATGCGGTGGATCACATTCTCACTGGATTTCAAACTGATGTGAATGACCTTTTCCGCAATGGTCAGAACGGTCCGCTTCAGATCGTCCAGATACTTTTCCATGACCATGCTCTTTTCCCGGCGGATGGTGTCCATAAATTCGGCGGCTTCCCTTCGGAAGCTCTCAACCTCCTCCTCGTACAGAGCCTGGCATTTTAACTGGGCTTCCTCCACTCCGGCCTTGACGCCTTCCTGGTGACCCTCCTCGTAGGCTTCCTCCCGCAGAAGCTTCGCCTGCGCTCTCGCATCCTCCAGAATCTGATCCGCTTCTCTTCGGGCCTCCGCCAGTATTGCACTGGCGCGCTCCTTTTCAGCAGCTTCTTTCTCGGCCCGGATGCGGGCCTCCTCTTCCTCCGCCGCTCTTTTGGCTGTTTCCTCCGCTTCCCGGGCGGCCGCTTCCTCTTCTGTCTCGGGCGCTTCCTCCTCCTTCTCTTCCTCCAGTGCGAAGTCCGAGAAGAATTGATACATCTCCGTCACATCGATGGCTTTTCTGCCTTTGACTACCCTAGACAATGATCTCATCCTTTCCGCCCTTAACGATAATCAGCTCACCGGCAGCTTCCAGACGCCGGATAACGCCGACGATTCTCTGCTGGGCTTCCTCCACATCCTTTCGGAGCACGTTGACCGTAATCTCCAGGTCGGACTGGATACTCTCCGCCATACGTCCGGACATGTTGGCAAAGATAACCTGCCGGACATTCTCGTCGCTGCCCTTGAGGGCGTACACCAGATCCTTGACATCGCAGTCCCGGACAAATCTCTGAATGGAACGGTTGTCAAGACTAAGGATATCTTCAAATACGAACATCTTCTTGCGGATGGTCTCGGTAAGCTCTTCATCCCGCTTAGCCAGTTCGTCGAAAATAAACTTCTCGTTGCTGCGGTCCATATTGTTCATAACGTCCGCAATGTAATCAATACCGCCGATAGCCGTGTAGTCGGTTGTCATAATATTCTCGAACCGCCGCCGGAGCTGATTTTCCACAATCTTGATGGCCTCCGGGGATACGCTTTCCAGCCGGGCGATGCACTCTACTACCTGGATGGACACGTCCTTGGGCAGATTGCTGATAACGCCCGCCGCCTGGTCCGCATCCGCATAGGACAGCACCAGGGCTATGGTCTGAGGACGCTCATGAGCCAGGAAGGTATACAGGTTCTTGGGGTCAGACTTCCTGATAAACTCAAAGGGCCGGACCTTCAGAAACTTGGTCACACGCTCCAACAGCTGCTGGGCCGTGGACTCTCCGAAAGCCTTCTCCAGTACGGAACGGGCGTACTCCATACCGCCGTCCGTCACCACCTTCTGGGTCATACAGGACTTATAAAACTCATCCAGAATATCGGCTGTCTGATCCGCCTCCAGATGCTTCAGCTTTGCAACCTCAAGGGTCAGCTTCTCAATATCGTCCTCACTCAAATGCTTATAGATCAGGGATGCTTTGTCCGCTCCCATTGAGACAATAACCGCCGCCGCTTTCTGTTCCGGGGTAATCTCTTCTATCATTTCACTGCTCATGGTTACTCGCCTCCCCCACCGTTCAGCCAGGTTTTCAGTAATTGGGCGGAAATCTCAGGATTCTCCTCCGTAAAGTCACGGATATGCTGCTTCAATTCCATGCCTCTGTCATTCTGGAACTCAAGAATCTCTTTGTTAAAGTCAAAGTTGGGCATCTGCTCCAGGATAGCCGCAGCATCGCCTTCTGCCGCCGCAGCAGCCGCTGCCGCCTCTTCCGCTGCCTTTTTCTTTTTACGCTTGTTGTTCAGCACCAGAAGAACAATGGCCACAATCAGCAGTACCAGTACAATCACTAACAGAATATAGAAGATGGGGCTGGAAACCATTTTGCTGAATACGCCGCCCTCTTCCTCCGGCTCTTCCGGCTGGAAGGTATCCTGATAGAACGGACCGCTGACAACGGAAATCTTGCTGTTCCAGTCAATTTCCGCAATTCCTGCCGCGTTGCCCACCAGGGACCGCAGGTCGCCTACGGTGAGACTGCCGTAGCTGTCGCCGTTGACTGCCACGGACACGGTCAGATCTTCCAGAGCGCCCGGGGTAATCTGCCCCTGCTCCTTAATCTGATTTACCAGGAACTCTTTGTCCCAGCTTCTGGCTCCGTAGCCCTCTACGCCGTCCTCTTCGGCTCCCGTGTCGTATACCGGAGTATCTGCGTTTGTCTCGGCTCCGGCAACGCCGCCTTCCACCGCGTCCTTGGTGCCGGAGATTTCAATGGTTCCCTGATCATGGGAAACAATTCCTGTCTTGTCGTCCTGATTGATCTTATCCGGCGTCGTATATGTAATGCTCTCCCGAAGAAGAGTCTGCATGTTAATCTGGGCCTTGGCGGATACGTAGATGTTCTCCTCCCCGTAGAAGGGAATCAGCACATGGAGCACCTTCTCGCAAATCTGATCCTCCACCATCCGCGCAATCTCGTCCGCGTCCTCGCTGTCCATACCGGTCTTTTCTTCCTCTGCGGTATTGATCTCTTTTCCCGTAGCGCTGTCAATGACCGCCACATTCTCCGGCTCCAGTCCCGGAACGCCGGAAGCCACCAACAGCTGAACTGCCTTTGCCTGTTCCAGACTGGGGGAAGCGCCGTTCTCCATCGTCATCATAACGTGGGCCGTAGTCTCGTCAAGAGCTTCCTCTGTCAAGACATATTTACGCTGCTCTCCCAATGCAATGGTTACTTTGGCATCCTGAACCCCGTCTATGACCCGGATGGTAGCTGCAATCCGGTTCTGCAGATCGTACAGTGCATACCGGTCTTTGTCCGTATCCGTAGTCATCAGGCCCGCATTCTCGGTGTATACCTGGTAGCCGAAGCCGCTCTTGGGATATCCCTCGAAGGCCAGGCTTGCCCTTGTCTGGTCCAGAATATTTTCCGGCACCCGGATCACGCCCTCCTCGGAATACTGGTAATCAATCTCCATTTCCTGGAGCTTACCCATAATTTCCTGGGCTTCTTCCGCATTCAGGCCGGAAAACAGTTCCGCATAACCACTGTTTCTGTTCAGAAGCAGGGCTATTGCAACAGCAAAAACAATCAGGCCCGCAAGACCGGCCAGTATAATCTTTTTTGTCCTGCTCTCCAGCTTAGAAACAACCGCCTTTAACTGTTCTAACCGTTCTTTTACATTCATGGTCGTTTCTTTTCCCTTCTATGTTAATCTGTGGAATTATCTTACTTACCGCATACGCTTTGGCGCCATGCTTCTCTCGGGGCACGCTGCCGCGCAGCACATTCCTTACAACACGCAAAATACATCTGCCTGTACGTGTAAATCAATTGCACCCAAGAAGATGTACTTAACGTATTTATCCTAAAGAATCCTACATGGATATGGTAATCAGTGAATTATAGGCTTCCAAAGCCTTATTGCGCATCTGCACCAGCAAATCCGTAGCCAACTGAAGCTCCGACCCGGCAATGGGAACCGTGTGGGGATCGTCAAGCTGTCCGGTGGAAAGGAGGTATTGCTGCTTCATGTAATTGTCCTCCAGCTCCGCCACATTGCTGATCATATCTCCGAAAATACTGCCGAACAGGGAGGTATTCTCCTCATCCGGCTTTTCCACGCCTCCGAGTGTTCCGAAAGCGCCGAAGGTTCCCAGCACGTCGGACACGCCGGTTGTACCGTTCACCCCCTGCATAAAATTGACTGGTGTCATTGGTGTAATAAACATATCACTCATAGTAAGCTTCTCATCCTTTTTCTAGTCTATCTCTTACAAGCTCCCCGGGATTCCTGCTTCCTCCCGCAAGGGAGCGCTGTCGCCTGCGGCCTTTTGTTTACTGGCCCTTGATTACGCCCCTCAGTCTGGAAAAATCACTGTTCATGGCATTCAGCACATACTGATACTGAAGCTGCGCTCTTGCCATCTCCACTTCCTCGGCATCAGCGTTGACGTTGTTATCGTCCAGTCGGGCCGAGCTTTCCGTTTCATTTACCGTATAGAAGGAGTTCTCTATGATGCTGCGGGTCCGGGAAGCGTTCCCTGTGGCTCTCGCAAGCTTCAGACGGTTTTGATATTCGTCCTCAAAGGTTACATACTTGGACTTGTAACCGGGCGTGTCAACATTGGACAGATTGTGAGCGATGGTAAGCTGCTTTGCCCACAAAAAATCTAAGGACTTTGAAGTCATGGAAATGGAATTTCCAAACATCAGATTCATAATTAATCTTCCCTTCCGCTGTGCCGGCATCTCTGTCGGCCGCAATTCTTCCCACTATAAAATACCTTACACTACATTTTAATACTTTTTTCGTTTTTTTTCAACAAAAAACTCTTGGAATTTTATTAAAATAACAAGTTTTGACAGCGTTTTTATTGCTGTAAAACGTCGTCCTGATTACCATGTTCGGCAGGATACACCGGCTATTTATCTGTCCGAATATTCCGTTATATTAGGGAGTCTACGGCGCCGCTCTCCTCCTCGTCGGAGAGCACCTGTGAGTTGAACATGGTTTCCATCTTAAGCCGCATCAGCTCCACCATATACTGGGCATCCTCCTGGCTGAATGCAAGTCCCATGCTGCCTGTCCCGGCCGCCAACTGGGAAAGAAGATCGACAGCGGACTGGTAGGCGCTGCCTCCTGCCGCCCCTGTGGTCAGGATACCGCTCAGATCCATGTCCTCCCCGGCATAGGAGAGAACCTTCTGCACATAATTCTGTGTCTCTTTGAAGGGCGGAATACCGCCGTATTTCTCCACGTTGCCGCTGCCGGCATTGTAGGCGCTTAAGGCAAGGGCCTTGTTGCCCTGATAACGTTCCAGAAGTCCGGCAATGTATTTTGCCCCGCCCATAATGTTGCTGCGGGCATCAAAGCTGTCCTCCACCCCCAAGGAGCGGGCCGTGGCCGGCATAAGCTGCATAACGCCCTGTGCGCCGGCGGAGGATACCGCTTGGGAATTGAAGCCGGATTCGGCCTTTCCGATGGCTTTTAAAAAGTTGATGTCCAGTCCGTAGAGCTGCGCGGCTTCCTGAAAGATGCTTTCCATGCTCTCGGTAGTTTTAAGGGCGTTTTTCACGCTGTCCTGAAAGCTCGCGCTCTTTGTTCCGGCTGACGCCGCATTGCTGTCGTAAACCGTATGTATGCCCTGCTGTCCGCCTGCACCGCTCAGATACGGATTCAGCCGGGCGGTCTGATTAAACTCCATATGTGCCTCTTTTCCTTTACTCTTCACACTCTTTATTAAGCTATGTGTTTTTTCCCCGGTCCATGACTACTTTTTCCGCTTCACAATACGAAATTCACAGCCATTTTCTGCCCTTCGAAGACAAAAGTCTCTACTTTAAGGACAGATATGAGGAACATAGTTTATATAATATATGAAAGGCCTTCGATTGTCAACCAATCTGCCCATGTGCTGGTTACAATTATTTCTGGAAATTGCCCATAAAATCAAGCAATTTTCCATATTTTTTCTATAATTAGAAAAAAATAAGAGATTATCGGGAATACAGGCTAAAAAGATTGCTATTTTTATCCTGTATTTTCCAGTAATCTCCATTCTTTCCAAAATAATTAGAGTGTTATTTCTCCTCTTTTTTCATCATTTTCTTCACGGCGTCCAAAGCCCCGGAATCGGCTTTGGCGGCTTCGCGGTTCACCTTGGCGGCTTCAATCAGCTCTTTGCGGAGGATGGATACATCCTTTGGGGCATTGAAGGCTAATTTCACCCAATCTGTTCCAATCTCCAATACAGAAACCTCAATGTTATCATTAATTATAATGGATTGATTCTTTTTTCGTTGCAAAACCAGCATCTTACTCCCCCTCCTTTTTCAGCTCACCCAGAGAATGACGGAAGGTATAAATCGAATCCTCCAAAATAATCTGCCGTGCATCACGCGTTCTGGCATTGACTGCAATTGGTGCCTTCAAGTTCACGGTACTGTCCCCAAGCTGCTCCCGAAAAACACCAATGACATAATAAGAAATATCCTCATCCTTTGGGGAGCCGATAGCTTTGCGATCCGCCTCTGAAATTCCGGGATTGTAATCTGTAAAAAACAAAAAAGGATTTAACAGCACAAAGCTTAGCTCCTCATCCCGAAGAGACTGAAGACAAATCATAGCATCTGTCCCCTCCTCAAAAGGAATCGGAAGAAATTCCTTCTGCTCTTCAAATCCAAACAACCCCTCCGGAAAGCACAGCTTTTCCTCTGCTGCATATTCTATTTCGCCAAAATATTTGTTGTTAATTTTCATCCATTTACCTCCGCAAAAGCGGTATCCCGCCATAATCAGATTTTTCAAAAGGAAAAAGGGCTTATTACTAAGCCCTTACATCTAACGGTTCAAAATTCGGATCGGAACTGGGCGGAACATAAATCGGCCCCCCAATATACTCAATCCTTACCTCCGGATGCTGTGTGATAGAAAGCTCAATATCTCCGGGAACAAATTCGAAGTTCCCATTGGCAACCTTCATATCAAAATTCAGCTTATCCATCTGATAATTGATAATGAGATCTCCCGCCTCGTAGCTTATATCCACCGGTGCAGACGGCGTAAAGCCAAGCTCGAATTCCCCTGTAGGCTGCTGATTTCGATTTGCAAAAATCTGTCCCAGTACATCCTCTCCAATCTTCGCCTTCAGCATCAGCTGCCCCTCCTGCGCCAGCTGAGCCGTCGCCTGATAAGCGGACTGATGTCCCTTCTGCGCTGTCTGAGCAACACTAGTGGCCGGGGTGGGAACCACTGAGTTCCGCGCCTCAAAGGAATCAATATTTAATTTTACCGGCCGGCTCTTGATGGTCATTCCACCCTTATCCCGGCTAATCTCTACCTCGGCAGTTGCATTCTTATACTGCATACGCGCATTCTGTATCTTCAATTCATACTGAATGGGTACGGTTGTGATATTAATTAACTGCTTCATACCATGCTTCCCCTCCAAACCATGTAAATTTCGTTATACTGCTATTAAAATCATTCCCGCCGCTTGCTTATTAATTCATAAAATCAATAAAGGACGGTGAAAGAATGTTCGTTCCTATCTTCAGGGCTGCATTGTATGCGTATTGCGCCCAGGAGAATTCTGTAATTGCTTCCGCCATATCCACATTAACCACATTGTCATACTGTTCTGTGAGGTTAAGCTGCTGATCCTCCAGACGGCTCTTGGTCGTCTCCAGGAAATTTGTTCTGGTACCAATGGCAGTCAGGTTATCCGCCAGAAGGCTTCTGGCGCCGTCAAAGGCATTCAAAAGCTCCGTGTACTTATCTACATCAAAGTCTTCCTTTTCCAGCTCATCAGCAATCTTACCTGCCAGTACAATGAGATTTTTGCTGTTGCCGTTATCATCCTCCCCATAACCTACAACATTAATACCCGGAAGAGCCGTATTAAAAGCGCTGGAATTGGCTACCTTTCCAGTATCATCCATCGTCAGGCCAAAGCCCAGATCTATAAATACCTGTTCGTTTGCCATCTCACTCATGGCCGGATGATCCACACCGTATCCACGATAAAAAAGCATCTTTTCTCCGTTGACATCCTTTAATTCAAAGGGCGTATGCCCTCCGTCTGCTCCGCCGAATACAAACTTATCGCCATAGGTTGCATTCATACTCATCGTCATAGATTCCTGAGCCTGACGAAACGCCTGGGCATATGTCTTACGTACATCGTAGGTCCAGTTGGTACCATTCATGGCTTCCAATCCATACTGCTTGCTTAAGTAACGCGCCTGAGTATTGATCTGTGTAATAGCATCCTCCTGTGCATTCTGAAAGGACTGCGCATCATCAATGGCATCAATGTAATCCTGATTCCTGGCATACTTCCAATTCAGAGCAGATTCCCTCACTGCACCTGTAGGATCCTCAAATCCCTTGGTGTACTTGCGATGAGTCATTACCTTCGTCCGAGCTGAATCCAGATTGCCAATGGATTTATTCAGATTGGACTTATAATTTCTAATCAAAGCGCTTGTTGTTATTCTCACTGTGATTCCCTCCTGCCTATCGTCCTACCACACCGGTTCCATTGATCAGCTTATCCAGTGCCTCGTCCAGCGTAGTCATCAGTCTGGCCGCTGCCGAATAGGACTGCTGATAGTGAAGCAGATTGATTCCTTCTTCATCCAGAGAAACTCCGGATATAGAATCTTTCAAATCTGCAGTCTGATTGATAACAGTAATCTTATTTTCCAATGTACTGTTCCCTGCTTTCAGGTCAATATTCAGTATATTTTCCATATTTACAAAGCAGTTATAAAAGTTTCCTTTATAGAAATCCACCGGATTGCCCGTCGGATCCGCCGGGTCTGTATAACTGAACTGACGATCCTCCGATAATGCCTTAATCATCTTCAGCACATTCTCATCAGCCGTCTCGCCCGTGGAATTGTCACCCTCGCCATTGGGTACCTGCACATTGGAAATTGTAATCCCATAGTCACCATTGGCCCATCCGTCAGCAATCTTAATATTAGAAGCCGACATAGGCTGATTCGGATCAATTGCTTCAAATAAATCATGCTTTTCCATTACCGGATCGCCGTTTGCATCTACCTCTGGCTTACCGGTAGCCGGATCAATCTTCGGACTTTCATTCAGCTTATTCAAGGTCTCCGCAAATGTTGCAACCAGAGAATCCAAAGATTTCTCATAATATCCGATGCCTCTTATATCCGAAGGCGGATTATCAAACCCACCTGACTTATTCAGAATGTCCAGTGTTCCCTTCAACACACCGTCGCCGATAGTATTCGTAATCTCCTCCGGCCCCTTGCCATAGGCATTTGTGATATACAGCTGCACCGGCTGGCCATCCGCATTGGTAGACAACATTCCTGCCAGATTGTCGGATAACAGCTTATAGCTGGTGCCGTCCGCATCTGTATAATAGATATCCAATTCTTCCACCGTAAAGCCCGCACCCAGATCGTGATCACGGTACTTCACTGTAATAGGAAGATAACTTGCCAATTCATCAATCAGCTCATTCCGCTCATCCTTCAGCTCCAAAGCCGGATTCCCCAGAATCTCGCTGTTTTTAATGCTCTCATTCAATTCGGCTATATTCTGAATAATCTTATTGGCATCCGGAATGGTCGTATCCCGAAACTCACTGGTCAAATCCTTACGGACCTCCTGAAGATCCGTAGAATTCTGATGAAACAGGTTCAATAGAATCTGGCTGGAAGAACGCACCATGGAATCATATTCCTTGCTGTTGGGATTCTGCGCCAGCTTCTGAAGCTGGGATGCCAAATCACTCAGAGCATTCTTAATTCCGTTCTTATCGGTCTCATCCAAAATATTCGCCAGCTTCTCATACCCGGCCACCTGTGCATCCGTAGTCCCCAGCTTCGCCATCTGGAGCCGGTACTGAATATCCAAAAACGGATCACGAAGCTGTGAAACTCCCGTGATCTCCACACCAAAACCAATTCTGGCATTGGGATTGGAATTGTAGAACTCTCCTCCCCGAAGGTATAAGCTCTTGATATCCAGGCGCTGTCTTGTATAGCCCGGCGTATTAATATTCGCTATATTCTGTCCGGTTACCTCCAAGGCCCGGTGGCTTGCGTTCAAAGCAAGCGTGGCCGTGGTAAAACCGGCAAAGGTTGAACGCATCATACTTTGTATCCTCCTTTATATGCGTCGATCTGTAAAATGGGACGGCCCGGTTTCCACGGAACCGTCTTCCTTGTAGGTTGACCTTCCGCCGCCCTGCCTGGCTACCATCTGATTGATAGCATGCAGATTGACCTCCATGATGGTTCTGGAGCTTTCCGTCACGGACTGAAACGCAGTCACCCGGGCAGCCAATTCGTCAAAAAGCTGCTCCATGTCGGTCCGTTCCTCCTCCGAAAGCTTACCCAGAATCTCCTGAAAGGTCAGATCCTTCCATCCAAGCTCCTCCTGAATCCGCTGCCGCTTCTGATCCAGTCCCCGAAGAGCCATAATCTCCGCCTGTTCCTTCTTAATAATATCCTCAAGCAGCGCAACCTGGTTGCGGCTTACCACCTCAAGCTTCGACTGTTCCAGGGGAGTCATCCGGTCAAACAGCTCAATAAACTGCTGAATCAACTCCCGAAATGATGACAGGTTATGCATGGGCAAAAGCCTCCCCGCTCACCAGCATACGCGCCGCAATCATATAAGGATCAATCTGATAGGTCCCTGCTTCTACCTGCTGTCTTAGGTTCTCCACCTTATCCGCAGGCGCTCCCCCTCTTGCATCCGATACCACCTGCCGGGACAGAGCGTCGGAAAATGTCTTCTCCTGGATCTGTCTGGAGCTGGACTGAATGGTCAGGGCATCATAGTTTCCCTTGACCCCAGTGGAAACCTTGCCCTCGGTCCTCGTATAACCGGTGGTTTCCATACGGTACGGACTTATATTATTTAATGTTATTTTCATACATGAAACTCCTTTCAGAGAAACTTACGTCCTGCTTCTTATTATATTTATCGGCCGAAACGGGAAAAACATAACAAAAGAGTGCATAAAATTTCCCTAAAAACTCCAAACGCCGCAGAAATTGAAACGGGGCTGTACCGAAAATGCCCTGCAAAAACAGACATCCCCCAGTACAACCCCCATAAAATACAACCTGCAAACTACTGCCAAAATCCTACATTTTCCGAAGCTGATTTAACAAAACATTGGAAATATTGGTACAGGAAGCCTGAACGCATACTCCTCCAATGTCATATGCCACCATAGGCATACCGTACACCACACAGGATTCCTTATCCTGACCGATGGTAAAGGCTCCGGCCTGGCGCATCTCCAAAAGTCCGCTGGCTCCGTCGCGCCCCATACCGGTCATAATAATCCCCACAGCGCTCTTCCCGGCCTTCTTAGCCACCGAAGAAAAGAGCACATCCACCGAAGGCCGGTGTCCGTTGACCTTCTCCCCCGGCTGGCAGGATACATAGAAGCCCTTTAAGTCCTTTTCCACACGCATCTGCAAAGGACCGCCGGGAGCAATGAGCACCAGTCCTCTGCGGACCCGGTCTCCGTTCTCGGCCTCCTTCACCTCAAGCTTGCAGATACGGTTCAGCCTCTCCGCATACATCTTTGTAAAGCCCTCGGGCATATGCTGCGTCACCACAATACCGGGCATATCCGCCGGCAGTCTCTGCAGCACCTCCAAAGTCGCCTCGGTCCCCCCCGTGGAAGCGCCGATGGCAATGAGCATGGTATTCTGAACTATCTGTGACAGATTGGAACTGAAAGCCGCCGTAGACATTCCCGCAGCCGGCGCCGAAGGTCCGCTCTGAGGACGGCCCGCCTGATGCTTTACATTCACCTTGGCCCTGGACGCAATATAAATCTTACTGTTCAGCACATTGAAAAAGCTTTTGACATTGTAATCCTTAGACATATTAGGCTTCTGTACAAAGTCCACCGCACCGGCAGCCAGAGCGTCAAATACGCTCAGATTCAAAGAAGACACCAAAATCACCGGAATCGGGTACTTGGGCAGCAGCTCCTTTAGAAAATCAATTCCGCTCAAGCCGGGCATCTCCACATCCATTGTGATAACATCCGGCTTTATGGTGGGAATCTTCGTTCGCGCCTCAAGAGCACTGGCCGCAAAGCCCACCACCTCCAGATTGCTGCGCTCTTTCAAATCATTGATCAGCATCTGTCGGAAAAAGATGGAATCATCCACCACGAACACTCTTATTTTCTTAATCATAGTTATTTTAAGCCTTTCTAAATATAGAATTACCGGTTACGTTTCACTTTATGAACCATAGCAGATACTATTCTTTCCGATATGTTGCCGGCATCAGATACTTGTAAGGCGTATTTTCCTTATTCAGACTCTCCGAATGGCCGATCAGCAGATAGCCTCCCGGATTGGTTGCCTGGTAAAACCGCTTCACCAGCGCCTCCTTGGTCGCCTGATCAAAGTAAATCATTACATTTCTGCAGAAAATCACGTCAAATTTCAGTTTAAAGTGAATCGGCTCCATCAGATTGAAGGTCCTGAAAATTACATTGTTCTTGATCACCGGCGCAACCTCATAGATTCCCGGCTCCGGCGTCTTAACAAAGTATTTTGTCTTCCAGGTAGGCGGCACTTCCTTTAGAGAGCTTTCGTCGTACACCGCATGCTGCGCCGCTCCCAGGGCATTCCTGGAAATATCCGTAGCCAGCACTCTTGTATCCCAGCCGGGCTTTGAGCCGAAATACTCCTTTAACAGCATGGAAATGGTATAAGGCTCCTCCCCGGAAGAGCAGCCGGCGCTCCATATACTCAAGACCTTATTCTTCTTGGTTTTTTCCAGATAAGGAAGTATGGTTTCCGTAAAGAACTTGAAATGTGCTTCCTCACGCATAAAATATGTGTAATTTGTCGTAAGCTTATTCAGCATCAGCTCCAGATCTTCCGGCTTCTTATTCTTTAACAGATAATCCACATAATCTTTAAAGCTCTCAAAGCCCATAGACATAATGGTTCCGGAAAGCCGGCCCATAATAAGCTGCTTTTTCTTAGATAAATCAATTCCGTAATTGGCCTTTACAAAATTAATCAGCCGCAGAAAATCACCATCTGTGATTGTAAGCATAATAACCTCCTATTCCAGTTCCGTAATATTTCTCACAGTACACCTCTATGAAATCAATTTCCAGTCACAGATCCATGCGCCTGCAAATTGATTTGTGCACTGTGAGGAATATTACTGATTCCAGCTCCGTAATATTCCTCATAGCACACCTCTATGAAATCAATTTCCAGTCACAGATCCGTGCGCCTGCAAATTGATTTTTTAACTTGATACACTCCCGGAAGACTCTGCATCCTGGCAGGTCCCCGGGAGTTTATCTTCTAATACGTACGAATCAATTCCTGACAATTCAGGAACAGCAGCACTTCCTGGCTGCTTAAGGAAATCATTCCGTCCACCAGCCCCTGCTGATCCTCCACCGGAATCGGTGAAATCTGGGTCTTGTCAATATCCAATACCTGTTCCACGCCATCCACCTGGATGCCTACACAGGTAGAATCAATCTCCAGTACGATGATGCAAGTGGTATCCGTACTGTCGGCAAACTTTCCCATCTTTAACCGCATATCGATAATCGGCACAATCTGGCCGCGCATATTGATGATTCCCTTGATAAATCCCGGCACCATCGGAATCTCGGTGATAATCTGATCCGTAAGAATCTCAATCACATAATCGGTGCTCACACCCATCGTCGTTCCGTCCGAGCGAAAGGTCAAATAACGCTCCATAGAAACATCGGCCTCGGCTGCCGTATTCTCCTGGCCGTCCATATTTGTATTCTGCATCTGTTCCGTAGACATGTATTTTCCTCCAACTCTCTCTATATTATACATTCGCCGCGTTATAAAGGTTCATTACTTCCAGGATAATACTGATGTTTCCATCGCCCAGAATGGTACATCCGCTGATTCCGTAATCCTTGATATTGAAACTATTTAAATAGGAAGGAAGCGGTTTTACCACGATCTGGCGCTCTCCCAAAAGCTCATCCACAAACATACAGTAGGAGTGATCGCCTGCCTCTACCCAAATCAGAATACCATCCTCAATATTCGTCACTTCCGGCTCAATGTTGTAGAACTCATGGAGGCGGATAATGGGATAGAACTCATCCATAATCTTCACAAGCTCATTGCCCTTTGCATCGTGAAGCACATTTTCTCTGGCAATCTTGATGGACTGGCGGATGTTGGAAATGGGAATGGTGAAAATGGACCGTCCCACGCGGATCTCCATTCCGTCTACAATGGCCATCGTCAGCGGAATCTTCAGGGTGGTGCAGCTTCCCTGTCCCAATTCGCTGGTGATACTGATGGTTCCGCCCACGCTCTCCACATTCTTCTTCACAACGTCCATACCAACGCCGCGGCCGGAGAACTCCGTTACCTCCTCGTTGGTGGAGAAGCCCGGCAGCATCAGCAAGGCAAGAATCTCCTTCTTGGAATACTCGCTCTCCGGCTTGGTCAGAAGTCCGTTCCTGGCAGCCTTGGCCAGAATCTTCTCCGTATCCATACCCTGGCCGTCATCGGAAATGGAAATAATAACCTCGCTGCCCGTATGGGAAGCGGACAAAATCAGCTCGCCCTGGGGGTCCTTGCCGGCAGCAATACGTTCCTCCTTGGTGGTCTCAATACCATGATCCATCGAATTACGCACAATGTGCATAATGGGGTCGCTGATGCTGTCGATAATCGTCTTATCAATCTCCGTGTCCTCACCGATAATGGTCAGGCGCACATCCTTATTCAATGCCTTCTTCATATCGCGGACAATCCGGTTCATCTTCTGGAAGGTGCCGGAAATAGATACCATCCGAAGCGACATGCTGATATCCTGAAGATCATCCGTAAGCTTCCGAAGCTGACGTGTGGACTTCAAGAAGCTGTCCAGCTTCAGGCCCTGCAGCTCCGGTGAGGAAGCTACCATAGACTCCGTGATTACAATCTCTCCCACGATGGCCTGCAGCGCGTCTAACTTGGAAAGGTTCACGCTGATCAGACTCTGCTTTGCATGCTGCTGCGGCTGTGCGCCGGCAACCTCCTTCACGGCCGGATTCCCCTTGGCCGGTTCCGCCTGGACCGGAGCTGCCTTCGGAGCTTCCTCCGCTGCCTTGGGCGCTTCCGCCTCCGGCTTCTTCTCCTGAACGTGAATTACCTCGTAGGTCTGAATACTTCCCTGCTCCTCCACTACGGCGATGGCCTTATTCACATCCTCCTGGGAATGTAAGCCTACAAAAAATCCGTGGTCAATGATGGACTCACTGGTGGCCCCGTTGCTCTCCACATCCTCGGGATAAAATTCAAATTCCATCTCCGTGCCGTGAAGGGCATTCACAAGCATAAAGGCCCGAAGGTTCTCCATTCCGCAGCCCTCATCAAAAAAGATCTGAAGGAAAAACGGGCATTTGCTTCCGAAGGATTCCACGAGCTTCTGGCCTGCCTCATTTCCAACCGCCGCCTTGGCCTCGGTTTCCTCCTCCTTGGCTGCGGGCGCTTCCTCCTCCGGTTCGCCCGTACCGCTAATTTTATTCAGAAAACTATTAATTTCTGAAGTCATACTGTCGATATTAGTACTAAGAGGCTCATTGTTCTCCAGCTTCTCAACTTCACCCCGGAGCACGTCCGTGGACTTGAACGTTAGATTAAACAATTCGCTCTTATCCGTACTGTTGAGGGAATCGATGCCGTTTTCCCGAACATAGAAAAACAGGTCTTCAATCCGGTGGGCAATTGTCATCAGAGAGTTGAATTCCATCATGGCCGAGGAACCCTTGATTGTGTGCATCGCCCGGAAGATTTCGTTTACATCATCCGTGGTGAACTCCTCATTTTTCTCTGCCTCTATTAACAGCTCGTCTAACTGCTCAAGTAATGAATTTGTTTCAAAAAGATACATGTCCAGCATGTTGTCCATACCATTGTCCATAATATTAGCACCACCTTATTTTGAGATATATATTATATATCGGAAGATAATAATAAAAAAATAAGAGAAATTTATCATATCGGGAGAAAAAAATGGCAAATATTTTACGAGTGACCACTCCACCAACAGGTTATGAGAATAATGTAAGGAATAATGCCCAGAATCAGCCGGATAAAATGCAGATTCAGAATCCGGTTGACCCCAACCGGGTGGTGCGGCCTGACAACCGTTCCGACGCCAATTCCCAGAACGGCGCACAGTTAAGCGCCAGCTACGATTCCAATTTCGGAACCTTTGTGCAGCTCCTTCGGGACACGCCTCAGCTATCGGATACTATGTCCAAGCTGATGTTCGGAGGAATGGCGAATCTGGTGGAGGCCGGAATCGGCGCGGATACGGCGGAGGATATTTCCACCTTTTTCCAGCTTTTGAAGATGACCGACGCAGAGCTTGTGGAATTTCTGAAAAATCAGTTATCCGGCTCCGTCCGCTTTCAAGGGCCTTTTTTTGCGCTTATGCGTGAAGCTCTGAACAACGCCCCCACAGTGGAGCAGCGGGCGGCTATTCTTGCATTTTTGAAGCGGTATTCCGACATGTCCTCGGGCAAGCATTTGATGGAGAATATGAAGGATCTTTTGAGTGATATCAAAAAATATATGTTTCATGAGCAGCGGGAGCTTCTTGATCAGCTCACCCGGGGCCTGAACCACAGGGGGCCGCAGGATACGGGGCAGAATACGGCGCGGCTTCAGCAGGATATTATCCCGTTTCTTGCAAAATACGTAGCTCAGACACGGAATATGGGATCTCTTCGTGATCTGGTGGCACAGCTTACATACAATGCGGCCCGGTATGAGAACGGGGATCTGGATCAGCTGATCTCGGATTTTAAGAATCTTTTGAAGTTTCCCTCTTTTCAGAAGACCTTTGAGGGGATGGATGAGGAGCAGCTTCGGGAGCTTTTGATGCGGATGAATTTTGATAAGGCTGCGGGGAAATGCGCCTGGGCCGATAAGTTCTTAAGTATTGTGGAGAGCGGGATGCGGGGGGATGCCGGGCTTGAGAACCGGCAGGTATTTGAAAATGTGGTCAATGCCCTGCTGCTCAACGAGAGTGTGTATATGCCTGTTCTTCATCTGATGCTTCCGATTGAATTGAACGGGCAGCTGATGTTCTCGGAGATGTGGATTGATCCCGACGAGGATGGCGACGCTTCTTCGGACCCCAAGGAGCGGACGGCTAAGCTTTTGATTAAGTTTGATATTAAGGATGTTGGATTTTTTGATCTTTTGATGGTGTATGAGAAGGAAAATGTGAGTATGCGGCTCTTTTATCCGGATCATCTGTCCTCTTTTGAATCGGATATTAAGAAGGGGATGGGGGAGATCTTGGAGCGGAACGGGTTGAACTGTGAATATCTGGGAGTGGAGCAGGCCAAAGGGTCGATTCCTGTATCTGCTGTGTTTCCAAAGATTTTTGAAAGGAAGAATTCGGTCAATGTCACAATTTAATGAGGTTATGAATAAAAAAGCGGTTGCTTTGAAATATGATGAGAATCGGAATGCGGCTCCGGTGATTGTGGCTTCCGGGATGGGGTATTTGGCGGAGAAGATCGTGGAAGTGGCGAATGATAACGGGGTGCCGGTTTATGAGGATAATTCGCTGGCTACGGTGTTGACGCAGCTGAATCTGGGGGCGGAGATTCCGGAGGAGCTTTATCAGGCGGTGGTGGATATTTATGCTTACTTTTTGAAGTTTGTGCCGAAGGAGCCGCGGGATGGTGTGCCTGGGGAACAGGATGTAAGCCAAGGGACGGATGGGGATTCTGGGGCCTCGCCGGAAGGGTGAGGGAGGATTTGTTTCTTTTGGGTTTTTTGGTGTTTTGAACATTCTGGTTTTGGACATTTTGGGGTTGAAGCATTTCGGGCGGGTGGGTATGTAAGGGGCGCTTTGGGTGCGGTTTGTTTTGGGCTGGTGCGGAAGACTGTGCAGGCTCCGGGCAGGAACCTCCACCCCTGATCGGGGCGGCCCTCCTCCCCTGCGCCGGTAAGTTTTCTGTGCTTGTGATTGAAGCCTGGAAACTTTTTCTGCTTTACTCGCTTATTCATGATATAGGCAAATGCGCTATCCATGTTCGTTGAAAGCTATTTATATCATAATTCCTAAAAATTTGATTTTGCTTGTGTTGATATTTTGTCTTGGTTTTTGTTTAATGATTTTTATTCTTTAGGTCTTTGATTGTTTCTACCGTATCGGTTAGTCCCTCTTTTATGTGTACTCTGGGCTGCCAGCCTATTCCTTTTAGGCGGGAGGCGTCTAACATTCCTTTTGTGGTGGGGGAATAGCCTCTGCGTTCGGTTTCTTCCGGGAGTTGGAAGAGTACGCGGGTGCCTGCTTGGGCGGCTAGGTGGGCGGCCAGGTCTTTTAGGGTGATGTCGGACTGTTCGTCGGCGGCGTTGTAGGCTTCGCCGGTTTTGCCTTTTAGTAAGGTGTATAGGATGGCGGAAGCGGCGTCGGTGACGTAGGTGTAGGAGTATTTTTGATTTCCTTCGCTTTTTAGGATGATGTCGTTACCCTCGGCGGCTTTTTTGATGAATTGGGCGATTGCTTTGGAGTCTGTCAGCAGCATGGTTGGGCCGTAGACGCGGCTGAGCCGGGAGATGACAAATTCCAGGCTGTGGGTTTGATGGTAGGCGTTGCACAGGGCTTCTCCCAGGCGTTTGCTTTCGGGGTAGCCTGCGCGGACGGTGTTGCAGTTGATGTAGCCTAAGTAGGTTTCTTCGAATTTTTCGGTGTCACCACGGTTTTCTCCGTATATTTCTACGGAGGACAGGAAGCAGAAACGCTTTGTTTTGTGGGTGACGGCGTACTCCAGGAGGTTTTGTGTTCCTGTGATGTTGGTGGCTATGGTGCCGATGGCGTCCTGGGAGTATTGCATGGGGTGGGTGTTGCTGGCTGCATGGATGATGTAGTCGGCTTGGCCGCACTCCGGTATGGGGGTGTTTACATCGCAGGCAATGTATTGAAATTCTTTTCTGTTCCAGTATTCGGCAAAGCGTTCCTTGGCTCTTTCTTTGTTTCTGCTGAGGGCGATAATGTGGATTTTACGCTCCGGCTTTGCTTGGGTGTTGTGTTCCATTAGGATGTCTATCAGGCATTTTCCTACCATTCCTGCGGCTCCGGAGAGGAGGAGGGTTTTTCCTTCCAGAGTGGATAAGAGGGAGGTTTGCTTTGCCCAGTGGCTTACTTCTTTTTTGTATTGGTTCATCCGATTAAGACCTTCTTTCCTTCAAAGGCAAAGCCGTAAATGCTGTTTGGTTCCGCCAAATTACCTGTGTCACAGCAGTCTCTCAACTGCCTGTACCTTCTGCGTTTCAACCGCTTTCAGAACGATATTATTATGGAAGGAATCTTTTATCTGCATATACCATTTTATACGTACTGCTGCTCCGTCCAAAATAAAAGGCCATCAGACGTTCTGACAGGAACCCCGGATAACGGTTCCAATATTTATCCTCTTTTTGGCCTCCATGTGCAGCAACTGCGTCCAGAATGGGGAACAGCCAGGAACAAAAAACATTCAGTACTTCTTTTCTCATAATAAACATGTTGCAGGCTGAAAAGAGATTTTCTGCAAAAAAACTTTTTGCCTCCTGATAAAGTGTTTCGTCCTGCTCCTTCAAATATTCCATCAGGAAATCCCAATCTGCCGGGTCATGGCGGTTCTTATAGTTTTCTTCGATACTTGGATCCACGTAGGTGGGCACAGCTAAAACTACATCAATTTGATGCTTCTGCATGATCTCCTCCCACTGTTCCGGTAAAATGAAATGCCTGCGGTAATGGGCAAGCCCAATAAAATTCTCTTCTGCATGCTTCCATATCCAATACAGAGCGGTTAGTTCACAAAACTGCCTGTTTTTCTCCGATATGTTTTCTCCTGTATCATCTGTTAAAATTCCCGGATACAGACGCTGCTCTGTCAATGCTGCTCCTACCTGGATATCCCGCTCATAAGGCTCCGGCGTATATTCCTTCTGTAATGCCTGATCGTAAACAGACTTTGCCACATAAATGATACCGCTTCCTGTTTTCTTATCCGGCATCCTGCTGTCTGCTCTCAGATTCTCCAGCTTGACAAACGGCTGGCCTTTATGAGAAAAATATTGTTTTAAATAATCATTCCGAAGCTGCAAATCCAATTCAACCGTAAGCGGATAGATTTTTTCAAAGCCCAAGGCTGTCAGCTGCTTTGAAATCTCCGAATGGCTGCTTCCCCTGGTAGCGATATAAACCGGATATTCTGTATGAAGACTCTTCTGCCCATCCAGACGCAAGACCGGCACTCTCTTAATTTCAGGCGGATTATCTTCCTTATTGTTATATAAATATGCCTCCACTTTTAATTTCGGATAAAGCGACTGCAGATATACGGCCAACGATCGGCCTCTGGAATGGGCACCGAATATATATATTTTTTCACGCATGTGAATCTCCTTCCCTGATATGGCAGCTGAATTTTTATCCTGTCCGGTATTCATGCTATCAAAAAGCAGCCCTGGCTGTCTTTAGTATAACAGCTTCGGACTGCTTATTCAATTTAAAACTGATGTGTAGCGGTGATACTTCTGCCATCCGTCAATCTTACTGTCACTGTCACTGATTTTCCTTTAACAGTATTTAACCATGTTTGACTTAATTGCAGTCCTAATTTACCGCCCTTCGCACTAGTCCAGGTTGAATTAACCCCTTTCCAGCGTATTTCTGGATCCCCATTAAGATTTTGGCTGGTCTGTCCATCATACGTCAATGTCAACCAATAATCATAATTTATTGCTGCGGTCAAGCCGTCTATCCAGATAATTCCGTCATCCGACACCGTTATGCTCGGATCTCCCGGTACTACCGGCACATCGGGCACATCAGGTCCGTCCGGGATGCTGGGAATACCAGATGCCGACCCTGATGACTTGTCAATGGTCCATACCAATCTTATAGCAGGCGGCGTGCTCTTCAATGCATCCCAATTCCCGCTTTTATTGCAATCACCTGTCAGCATAAAGGAGTAGGACTCAAAATATGTCTTATACTGCTCCTCTGTAGCATTAGCCGCCGCATCCTTCAGCTGCTTCTTATAAGTATTGCTCCTGGCATCATAAACGGTTTTATAGTGCTGCTCTGCTGACAGAATAGAAGCAGTTACTTCAATTCCCTGTGCATTAACGGGCTTCTCCGTATTCTTTGCACCTTCTGTCACCGCCATATACATCTTAGGATCCGTAGATGTATCATTTACCACACTGGAAGAAGCCAAGGTAATTCCCTTCGGTATATCCAGCTTTGCCTGAATCTTTATTTCCACATCTATATTACTTCTGTTATAAGCCGTAATGGGCTCACTCACATCCGTATAATTTGCAACATCGCTTCCTGACGCCGGTTTGTGACGGAAGTACATCGTCTTGTCAGGTTCAAAGAATGCATTCCCATACTTATCCGTCCCCACCTGGGCAAGTATTCCTGTGGGATCCAGAATATAATTAAACTGACCGCCTACATTCGTAGGAAGAACTACATTGAATACTTCCGGATACTTTACAATATCCAGTGTTCCCGTCCCCTGACCGCTTCCACTGGCAGCATTCGCCGCTAAGGCGCTTCCCAGTACCATGGCGGCCATCAGAATGGCAGCTAAAGCGCTCCTATACCTCCTGCTCATTTTTATCCTCCTGTTTTTCATACCATTCCTTCATAGTATACCAGTTTTAGATATTCAGATCAACCAATATTGTTTTCAAAATATTGAAAATATTACTTTATTATTTTGGAAATTTACACCTGAAACAAATTAAATGTCTGGCTTAAAAATTCATCTGTCAGCACTAAAGACGTCACCTCGTCTGTCTCCAGAGATGTATACTCCTTATCTAAAAATCCTAAAATTATATCCGGAGTATTCCGATTCACCTGTGTATACAGCAGCTCCGGGCATAATTCAGCAAACTCCTTTGCATATTCCAGCACGCTCTTCTGGATTTCTTCCACAGCTCTGCAATGCTCCTTTGTCCGGGTCTCTTCCATAAATGAAATCTTTCCGTCATCTTCTATACAGTCAAAGGTCGGCTCCGGTGATGTCAGCACCATTTCCAAAAATAAATAATATTTATAGACATTCAAATCGATTTCAAATGCCCCTTTTGACGGGAAAAAGGTTTTTACCTGAAGCTCTCGGTCTATCTCCCCTTTGTCCGGCTGCCTTCTCAGAAAGTAAACACCAAGAAGCTCTTTCTCCGGTATCAGCTTTTCCATGCCATTCTGCACTTTTCCTGCTGCCACAAAATCTATAAATGCAATTTTTTTATGTTCCGTAATTCCTGTCCCTGAAATATAGCGAAGATAATTCTCCCGTTCCTTCCTGCTCTGTTTCAGAATCTCATCCCTGTACTTGTCCAGATACAGCTTCCGCTTCTCACTATCGTCCGCGTTCAGCTCTTTTGCCTCACTGTCTATTGTAAGATGGAATCTTTTTTGAAACATTCCTTGGATACTGCCCCAGAAGTCCATCCCGGCAACATGTTCGATATCGGCTTCCTTCCATATCGTGGCTGCCAGCACTGCTCTCCTGGAGGTATAAAAATACTCTCCCTTCGGGAATTCCTGATCTGCCTGTTTTCCTCTGATCTCACTGCAAAGCTTTTCAATTAAATAAGCATCTCGAGACGGATATAATATGTAATCACATTCCCACCGGCGCACCTCCTGCATCAGCCACACTGTAAAGTAAAAAATCATGGGTGCTATCAGCATATAGGCAAAATCCCGAGTATTCGCAATCTTAAATCTTCCCTTTGTTTCATACAGGGCAAAGGGATCTCCAAAGGCCCTCTCACACAAAAGGCCGGCCGCCATTCGATCCATAAGATTCAGTTCTTCAGATAAAAGTCTTCCATAGCTGGAGCTCCCCAGCATCTCCCGCGCACTCATGATCTGAAATGTGTCCATTCCAGCCGCTTCCGCGCATGCAATGTCCGCAACTTCATTATCTCCTATGTGTAGGCAGTTACAACTCTCGTACCCTTCATATTTTCTATCTTCAAGAAACATCTGAAAAAGCTTCTCACACTTTGCCGTTCTTTTTTCGCAGGATACATAAAGCCCGTCATAGCCATCATAGCCGCACTTTTTCAATAATTCCCCAATCACCTTCTGAGGCAGATACATATCTGAAATCAGATAAATCTTTTTCTTATCCTTTATATTGTTAAAAAGCTCCAACATTCTTTCCCTTGGAACTATATATTCCAATTCCGCAGCAATTTCCATTTCCCGCAGCTCATTTTTTTCCGCCTCGCTTATGCCACTCAATTCCCGGAGCCTTATATATATTTCTTCAAGTGCCGGGTTCTGTCCACTGTCACAAAGCTGCCTCTCTGCTTCTATCCGCAGATCCGCAAATCCGGAAAAAAGCTTTCTCTTTTCCACAATTGCAAAAATATCTGCCGGATACAGCACCTTCCTCATAATCAATGTGTCAAATACATCAAAAGATATAACTTCGTGCTTTTCTGCTTCCCTTTTTAAATCATCATAGCTTTGATGAAAATAGGGGATATCATGTTCCTGATTTGTATAAACCTCCGATAAATCATTTCCCTTTACATCATAGACTGCGATTCCGTTTCCTGTGCAAAAGCCTTCTATCCGATGATATATCACTCCAATTACAGCAGGACGGGCTATCACGACAATCGTTTTCACTTTAAGCTTCAGCACGTCTTGATAATCGAGAATGGGCTTATCCCAAATAGTCCCCTCCTTCTTCTTTCCATCCATTAATCCTGCGATCTGATACTCCTGAATCCTTTCGAGAAGTTCTCCTGTTCGCTTTCCGATACCATATAAAATCAAAGGCTCTTCTTTTTTTTCTGCAAAATTTTTCTGAAATTCCTGATATATATAGTTTGCCTCATCGTACATATGATTTCTCCCGCTCTTCCAAATAAACTGCCGCATAGGTGCGGACTGTCTTTCATTCCAGAAGTGATTTCCAATAATTTTCAGATTCCATATATTCGTTTCTTGCAATTATTTTCTCTTTTGAGTGGGTGCCCATTTTGCAGAGCAGTTCCCTGTGCTGATTCAAATAAATAATGTGTCTCACAAGAGCTTCTACATCACCGATCTTTGCCGTGAATCCATTGATTCCTTCATCCACATCATCATCGGCTCCTGATGTATCTGTTATAACCAGCACGGCTCCCGCTGCCATAGCCTCAGAATGTGAAATACTATGACCTTCCCATTCTGAACAGCTAATGCACAGATCCTGCTCCTCCCAGAACTGTGCCATCTGTTCATGGGAAATTTCCCCATAGAGCTTTATGCTGTTCCCTTGTTTTCTTTCTTGTATCTGCCGCTTTAATTCTTCTTCGTATTCCCCCGCTCCTGCAACGCTCATGCAAAATTCCACCTGGTTCTCTCTTAGCTTTTCTCCAATTTCCAATAGTAAATCAACCCGCTTCTGCTTCACAGAAATCCGTCCTGCATATCCGATTTTCAGTGGTTCTCCTGTCGGACTGTAAAATCCGCGAACCCTCTTATCACATGGAATTTTCCAGTACAAGTCCTTAATTTTATAAGAAGGAAATCTTTTGCTCAAAAGAGTATTTTTTATTTTGCTGCTTATCGAAAGACATACATCAATATAAGGCTCCCACGTTGACAGTGCCCGATAATATATCTCTTCATCATTGTGGAATACAGCTATAACCTTCAGCTTAGGATTTATGCTCTTTTTTATTATGCAGGCGCTTATCATAATCTCAAAAGGGAAATTACATATTATTGTATCAGCCCCGCTATGCAGTATCTCTTCAATGGTATCTATAATAGAAATCCCTTTTCTGTTTTCCACAAATATGGCTGGAGCTGTAGTATCTGTTATCTTTCTGTCACTGTTTCCAGGCATAAGATACGCACTTTTTATCTGCAATTTATTCAACGTCTCCGCAAGAGAATAGCTCCATCTTTCTACCCCGCCCAGCACCATACCGCATGACAAATCAATCAGACACTGGCAGCTTCCCTTTACTGTTCCGAAGCCCGGCGCGACATATGGCAGAATCACGCCGCAGATGCGGGCATACATTTCAGAAGCCATCATGCCATCCGCCCTGACAATCTCATCCTTCGGAATTCCGTTCTCCGACAGCTGACGTTCTACTTCCGCATATTTGCTGCAAGTGATAAACACAGTCACCTGGTTCCTTCGGTTATATACCTCCTCCGGAGCTAAAACAGTTATCCCGTCTATCCTGCTTCCCCATGAATCACTTGCATTGTCGCAGAAATAATCAGGCTGGATATGGAGCTGCTTCCAAAAAGAAAGTACTTCTTTGCCAAGCTTTCCAGTTCCCCAGAATATTATTATTTTACTCATACCATTTTTCCTCAAGGCTGAAAAAACCGCGGCTCTGTTTTCATAATCCAGTCCTTTAGTACCAGAACCCTCGCACCCGCTTTTTCTTTTATTTCCTTTTCTACTTTTTCTTCCCCTTCCATGAGCGTGATAATAATGCCATCTACTTCCGGCCACGTATCCCTCCAGGTATAGATTGGTATTTCCGCGCTCAGCTCCCCGGCATTTCTGTCAATAAAGCCTTTTACACATATAGAAGTCTTTAATTCTGAAAACAGATGCTTCCCCGCGGCTCCGCACCCATAGATAGCAACACTGTGTATCCCCGTAGCTTTCAGATGCTCCGAATAGTTCACCCCCTGCTCCCGCAGCCGCATCCATTTATCAAAAACATCAAACTTCTTTTTTAATGTACGCATCTCGCGGGCACGAACCAAATCCCTCAGAAAAAAGCCCTCCATGAGTAACTGTAAATCGTTCCCCTGAAACAGTCCCTTTTTCTGAACAATTCGGATAACCTCATGCTCCGACTGAGCCATGCCTACAACATCTCCGGATGTATTCGAGCCATTGGAAACATGCTCATATAAGATATCATCATTTAGCGAGAACCGGCATCCTTTCGATATCATACAAAGCCATAAAAGCCAGTCGTCCGCTCCATTGTACTTCATAATATTTTCAACCCACACATCCGGGACAGCGCTTTTCCGTAAAAGCACCTGTCCGGGGGAAATGATTTGATTCCAATGACCTAAAACAAATTCTTTTGAAATAATATTTTTAAAAACCTGCTCCTCTGCATAATATTCCTCACCTGCATGAATTGCCTTGCAAATTGACGCATCATTTTCTTCTATGGAAATACACTGGCTGTAAAAATATTCCGAACAAATTCTGTCATCCTGATCAAGAAACAGAACATACTCTCCCTGACACTTTTTCAGCCCTTTTACTCTTGCACCATGAATACCGATATTTTCATCCGTATTAATTATTATCAAATGAATATCATTGCTTTCAAAGTTCTGAGATAGCGGAGCATCTGGAGCATCATTTACCAATAAAAGCTCCAAATAATCTTCTTTATCCAAATACCTCCTGCAGTCTTCTGCCTGCCGGATAATATTGGGAATATATTTTTCTCCATAATAAATCGGCACAATTATACTTATATTTTTCATAACTGTTCTCCAGATCTTTCTCAACTGAAAGGCGCTCTAATCTGCTCAAAATCGTCCATTGTTTCTTGTAATGCATTTTCCAGCCTTTGTCCGAAAGCATCCATTGTAAAATACTTTTCATATATTTTTCTCGCCCTGTTTCCCATTGTCTCAAGCTTTTCCCGATTTCCAATCACCCACCTCATTTTCTCGCACAAATCCTCAGGGTTCCCCGTTTTGCAAATAAGGCTGCTTACTCCGTCTTCTATGTATTCCGCTGTCCCGATTGCATCCGATACAATACATACCTTTCCATGCATCATGCCTTCTGTCACAACAATAGGCAGCGAATCTTCTAAGGAAGGGCAGATTACTACATCAATTTTTTCATATGCTTTATTAATCTCATCTCTCGTCAAGGGCCCAATTATGTGAATTGATGGTTCTTTTAACGCCTGTTCCCGAACACCAGTACCATAATCATCTCCGCTAATAGGGCCGATAATCAAAAATTCTACATTCTTCTTTTCATCCCCACTCAGACACCCAATTGCCTTTACAAAAATATCCTGCGCCTTTCCCGGGTGGACCGTTCCTATAAGTGCAAAAACCAGATGGCTTGTTATCTCGCGAAAACAATCCATTTCCTTCTGATCCGGAATCCCATAGGACAATATTTTTTTAATTCTATTTGGAAAATAAGAATTGAATTTACTTTGCGCAACCTTGCTCACAGCATAAATATGAACATCTTCCAGTTCTTCTCTTTTCACGTATTCCTCATACCGATTTACAATATTACGATACAAGCGTTCTTCTGATTCATGTATCCACCAAAGAACAGGCTTTATCCCCGCCAGGCCGCAGGCACAAATAAGCATTGGGAACACATTTACCAGCACTGTATCAAATTGCCGTATCCACATTAGCTCTTCCTTATGTACATAAGGCAGCACCGGGCATAATAAGATATTGATCCCATTTTCCGACATCTCATCTATAAATGTCTGTTCCCCGGAAGGTGCTGCCAGACAAACCGCATAGCCTCTGGCCTGCAGCGCCTGTGCTGCATATACAGCTGCAATCGGCCCCCCGGTATAATTCAAATGTGACGAAACTATCAAAACTTTTTTTTTATATATGTTCTTATTTCTGCTCCCACAAAAGATCTGCAGCCTTCCACGATACATTTCACTCGCAAAGCGTTCCCAATACCAAATATCCTTCTTATCCACTCCCAGTTCGATTAACTGGCTTTTCATGGCCTCCTCACTTGCACTCATAAGAATAACTTTGTCATAGGAAAGCTGCAGAATTTTATCAGGCGCAAAAACGAGAGCTCCATCTATACTTTGTCCCTGTAATGCGGAGTTGTTATCAAGGAAAGCTATTATTTCATAATCGGAAGAAATCTTATGCCTTTTATCCTGATAAAACCTTCCTGTGCCAAAAATGACAATTTTCATAGCCCTTCCTCCAGTATCCCTGTAACCTTTAAAGCCTGGTGTCACAATCATGCTTTCTGATAAAATCACGTATATTCAAATAAAAATCCTCATAATTTTCTCTTATTTTTTCATCCGGCCAATTCCACCATGCAATGCGGTTCAGCGCCTCAATTTCTTCCTCTTCATATCTATATCTGATAATACGCGCCGGCACCCCTGCGACGACAGCGTAATCAGGAACATCCTTTGTAATCACAGCTCCGGCTCCGGCTACAACTCCATTTCCAATATCAGCCCCATTCGTAATGAGGACATCCTTTCCTAGCCAAACATCATTTCCTATCTTACATTTTTTCAAATTACGTACCTGCACTCCCCTTTTCGGAGTTACTCCCTCGAAGTACCAAGGCTCATTTCTATATCCCTCATACTCTTTTTCAAAAATTGTACTGATTGCCGAAGAATGATAGATAAACGGGTGTGTCGTAATATAATCTACAGCATGATTTACTACTACATTCACCCCAGCCGCAAACGAACAAAATGCACCGACAGACTCCACCAAATTATGGTTGCACAGAGGACCATAGCTGTATTTTCCGCATTTTGTATATTGTACTTCCTTTTTCTTCTTAAAGATTTCGATTACAGCATCTGCCGTAAAATAATCTAATAGCTTCTTGTATACCTCATCGTATATTTCCCAATTTGCACATGTAAACAGAACCTTATATTTTGAAATATCTAAACATTTACAATATTCCAAATTATTTATCTCACCATGAAACTCTGACAATCTATTATCAAGGATATAACATTCTCTTATCCCGAAACAGCTATTCAGTATTTGTTTTGTAATCATACCCATTTCTCCATATGGGTAAATAATAAATTGATCCTCGCCCTTATGAAGCGCTTCCTCAATTGCTTTTCTTATTTCTTTATAAGGCGCCATTTTTCTCTCCAGCCCGCTCAGGTTCGCATTAAATTTATGCAAGTATCTTCCAAATGCTCATTCCCATACTGGGATCATTCAAAAAATCAACATTGGTCTTCTGTTTTTCCGCAACCATTTTTAAATAATCATTCACGTCAAATATTTTTGTTTCATTCGCAATTTCTTTTTCCGCCAAGAAACTCCATAAGGCTTCGTCACCAAAAAATGCGGCAAACTCTTTATAATCTATCTCACATATTCCCTCTAACCATGTTCCTTCCCATTTAACATCAATCGCACCGTCATTTCTCATAAAAACAATCGTGCCGTCCTCATAATGCTCCGCATGAACATATTTTTTTGTCTCTTCTGTCAGCACAATTTGTCTTTCCCCTGAAATACCCTTCCATATTTCCAGGCTTTTTCCGTCCTGTATCGTCAAAAACCTTATCTTGTTCCCATCACAAACTGCTCCCGTAAACTGATATCTGCGATTTGCAATTTCCGCAGGCAGTTCAAATTCCTCCCATTTTTCCCCTCCATCCCAGTTCACAATTTTCCCATGCTCCCAGGACGGAATCCAAAACCCGTCTTCATCCCTGTCGATTCCGCAATATTCATTTTCTGCACTTCCGATTTGCTGCCAACCATATTTGTCTGTATCTAAGTCCAGCCACATTACATGATTCGAGATACTTATAGGAGAAAAAACAATATTACCTGCTTTTATGGCGTCAGTGCAAAACAATCCGATATCTTCTTTTTTTTGTTCCGGCGGGCAGATAATATCCAGATGCGCAGCAGAATAATCATTAAGATTAATCTTTAATATACCCGGATATGCCGCTCCAAACAAAAAAGCTGTATCCTGATAAATAACAGACCCAAAAAATTTCAAGGGAATTTGTGAATGTTCTATGTCAATATCCGTCCATACTCCAGTATTTAACTCATAGATCCAAACTTTTTCCGCACAGGAAGGAATTAGTATTAATTTTCCCTTCCAGTACCGCATTTTACGGAACCATTTAGAAGCAATCACCCTGTTGCAGGGAATGCGGCTTACAATGGATACAGAAAAATCCGGTATATCTACCTTGTATAACAAATTGTATTCTGATGAGAAAAAATAAATATTCTCACCAACAAGAACACCTGCTTCTGCCGGAAGCAATACTTTTCGCTCTTTTTCTTTTTTATCATTCATTTTTCAAAACTTCATCCATATTTCTCTGATATTTTTATTTTTCCGCTACCACAAACACGCTATAATATCCAATTCGTTCAGACTCCAGTACAGAAATCGCCTCAAACCAGTCCTTCATTTCTACTGAAAACATCTCTTTCCAGCCTCTCGGCCAAGCAACCTCACGAAGCCCTACTTGTTTGATAAAATAGCCTGCTACTTTAAATAAATTCCCTAAATTTCGTTGATTCCAAGTGTACAAATGATAACAGTTTTCTCCCTTTAGATACTCATCACGTATGGAATCATATGGTACTACAAAAATCGCCTTTCCTCCATCTGCCAGCTTTTCTCTTAATCCACTTACGATCTTATATGGTTCAAGGCAGTGCTCCAGTGCATGTGTGGAAATGATCACATCCTGGCTTCCATCTTCAAGCTCAGAAAGATCCGCTACACTTTTGATTCCCAATCCTTCCGCATATTTTCTTGCCACCTCATTGACTTCAATACCGATCTTTTCTTTGCAGTCCAATTTGTCCAAAAGCAGGCCGCCGCCCATGCCAAATTCAGCCACACGATCAGTCGGCTTTATATAATTTTGAAAAAATTCCCGATCCAGTACGGAATCAATTTCCGCACAATGAACCTGCATCAAAAAATAATCTTCGTTATAACGTCCCTCCCCTTCTATACCTGGGAAGTCTAATTGTCTAAAATTAATAAAAGGATAAATTCCTTCCTCCAGCAGCTGCTCTTCGATCTCCGATATTGCTGCACATATAATAATCAAATCATCTGATTTCCGAATTTTTTTATAATCATCTAAAGTATAAGCATTTGTGAACCATGCTTTCCCGCTCTTACATTCTTCTACTACATTTCTGTTATTATCAATTACTCCTGTTACTTCTATATCGCACTCATTCTGAAGCTGATAAAAAACTCTTTTTCCAATTTTTCCTGCCCCAAAAATAAATATTCTTTTCTTTTTACAAAATTTAAGCCAATTTATCTCTTCATTAATATACATGCCAGCACTCCCTTAAATTCTCTCTTCCCTTGCCGTAAAAATCTTTTCATAAAGACGAGGGGAAGAAAAACTTCTTCCCCTCGTCCTTCTCCACAATACTTTTACACCAACGCTTGGTATTACCTAAAACTGTGTAGTAGCTGTAAGTGTAGAACCATCGGTCAGATAAACAGTTATGGTTACTAACTCTCCGCTTAAACCACTTACCCATCCGCTGCTCAATTTGAACTTAAGCGTACCGCCATTTTCTTCGGTCCACTGTGAGGTATCCCAATCCATATTGGGGTCGCTGTCAAGATTGTCAGAAGTTGTGCCGCCCCAGGACAATGTCATTCTATGAGCAAAATTCTTTGCTCCTGTCAGGCCGGTCAACGTAATATCTCCTGCATTTGTAAATGTAATCGGGCCGCCTGCAACTGCATTTTCAGGCTTCTCAATCGTCCATACTAAGCTTACTTTGGGAGGCTCTTCTGTCAGACCTACCCATTTTCCATCATCATTACAGGAACCAGTCAGATTAAATTCATAGGACTGGAAAAGACCGTCAAAGTCATCTTCAAGCTTAGCATTGGATGCTGTAGCATTCAGCTGTTTCTTATATGTTTTACTGTCAGTAGCATATACTACTTCATAATGAGCAGCTGCATCTGTAATAGAAGAGGTTGCAACGATTCCTGCTGACGTAATCGCTGTCTCATTGCCACCCTCCTTCAATGCAAGATAGATGGAAGGAGTTGCTGTATTTGCACCACCGCCGCCAGCCGGAGCACTGGTTACAATATCAATTCCACTCGGTGTTGCCAGCTTTGCCTGAACCTTAATCTCTACATCCATCGTACTCTTGTTGTAAGCCTTGATCGAATCACTCACATCACTGTAAGTTGCAACATCACTTCCGGATGCCGGCTCGTTGCGGAAATACATGGTTTTTCCAGGTATAAAGGATGCAGACGCATACTTTGCCGCATCTGTTTCAGCAATGATTCCTGTGGGGTCCAGAATATAATCAAACTGATTTCCTGAATCTGTAGGCAGAACTACGTTAAATACGTCTGTAGCCTCCACAACGTCCAGAGAGCCTGAACCTTCTCCGCTTCCCTCAGCTGCATTTGCCACTACTCCGCTTCCCAGTACCATTGTACCAGCCAGGACAGCAGCTAAAACTTTCCTAAACTTGTTACTCATGTTTCATCCTCCTTGATTTTTTCTTCCTTGGATTTTTTACACTTACAGAACACTTACTGATTAACCACTATCTGAACAGTCAGCTGTAATGTACTGATATCCTGTTCCTCCTCATCCAGCAGATGATAGGTCAGTATGCAGTCATAGGTCCCTGCCTCCAGTGCAGTGTCCAGCACAATCTCATCCAGATGACTTCCCACCGGCAGAATCGGTGATTCATAGATGGTCTCTCCCGTGTCTTCCCGCACTACATCGAAATAAACGGGATTTGTATTTGTCTGTGCGTTTTCTACATACGCATTTGTGGAAGGAGCATCCCCGCTCTCAAAGTTCCATGTGGAGTTCATCGTGACCTCGTAATATCCAGGCGGAACATATCCTTCCTCTGCAATGCTCTCAAGAACCTCATCCACGTTATCCTCGTTGACTACCACATTACGCCTTTTGGGCTCCTCCTCGTCCTTACCCCGGAACAGCAAAAATATCACCACTCCCAGCAAAGCGACAATCACCACCAGGCACACCGCAAAAGCTATTTTCCCTCCTTTTCCCATTTTTCCGTTTTTTTCTTGTTCCGACACGTTGTTCGTCCTCCTGTCAGTGTATCTATATCAACACCGCCTTTTTATAAGCAAAAAGCTGATGTTCGATATCTGAATTATATAATATTATATATATACTTTACTCAACTATTTTATATATCGGCAACATCTTATCATAACATTAGCTTTCTGTAAAACTTTTTTTAATCGAATCCTGATAAGAAAAAAATAAGAGACCTCTTGTTAAAGCAAAATATCTTTGACGCTTTCCTTATATAATGCTATAATGTAACAGGCATTGGGGGCCAGGATAATCCCCTTTTACTTAACTTCAGGAGGCAATATTTATGGCAAAAAAACTCATCCATATGGATAAAAATAATGCAGCAGCAGTTAAAGACGATTTTACCGAATGGTGTTCCTTCATTATAAATGAAGCAATCGGAATCGGTATTCTTGTTCTTGTCACCCTGTTTCCTCTTTACTTTAATGATGCTTATTATGATATTTTAAGTGCTAAATTTTATTTTTTTGTCCGCTGTATGCTGATTTTAATTTCTGTCGTACTGATTTGTGTCCTGATTATGATATGCATCGACCTCAAAAGCTATGATGGAATGCATACTCAAGAATTTTTGACCCGTCTTCATCCCCGGAACTGGAAGAAGAATTTCCGAATCGCAGATGCTGCGGTTTTGCTGTTCTGGGTGCTTGCCGGCATTTCTACCCTCTTGTCTGATTTTGTATATGAAGCCTTTTGGGGAAATGAAGGACGGTATTCGGGTTTTTATCTAATCAGCTTGTATGTAATCTTATACTTTCTGGTCAGCCGCTTTTGGAAGATCCGAGGCGGATATTTGGAACTCTTTTTGCTGAGCGGTATTATTATGGGTCTTCTTGGCATCGGCGACTATTTTCAACTGGATCCCCTGAATTTCCGGACCCCGGAAAATATTGATGCGCTGCGAAGCTATACTTCAACCATCGGGAACATCAACACCTATACCGCTTATATTGGTATAATCATGGGATTTGCAGCTGCCTTGTTTTCTCTGGAGGAAAAACCGCTTAAGCTTGCCTGGTACTATATCTGCATGGTAATTTCCTTTTTGGCCATGATCACAGGACGCAGCGATAATACCTATTTGAGCATTGGTGCGCTCTTTATCCTGCTGCCTTTTATCTTATTCAAGGATAAAAAGGGTATCCAGCGTTTTCTCATTATCGTTGCCACCTTTTTCTCCACAGCATATCTAATCAGCCTGCTCAACCAGCTGTTTCCCAATCAAGCCTTAGGCGTTGACGGACTTTTCCTCCTGATAACGGGGTTTTCAGGTCTGCCTTTGATGGTGCTCCTTCTCTGGGCCATTGTTATCGGCTTCCGATTTTACCGTATGGATACGGACAAGGTCCCCAAGCTTCTGACTCGTATCTGGGGATGCTTCGTCATTGTGTCTTTTCTGGTTCTGGTGTTCCTGATATGGGATGCAAACATGGGAGGTCACGGATCCAGATACGGCTCACTGAGCAATTATCTTGTATTCAGTGACAATTGGGGCAGCCACCGGGGATATGCCTGGAAAAAAGCGGCATTTCTATACAGAGAGCTTCCTCCCCTGCAAAAGCTTATCGGTTCCGGACCTGATACCTTTGTATGTCTCTCCCGACAAAGGTTTTACTATACCATGCTGGAAGAGGTTGGCGTCTTCTTTGATACCGTTCATAACGGATATCTGCAGTATCTCATTACAAATGGTCTTTTAGGCCTAATCTGCTACATGACCTTTCTGGGTGATACTTTTCGCTGTTTCTTTCAAAACGCAAGAAAGAACCCTTATGTTTTCGGAGCTCTGACAGCAGGCTCCTGTTATGCCCTGCAGACAGTAGTAAACCTGGAGTTACCCATTGTAACCCCCGCATTTTGGCTTCTTCTGGGCATAGGAATGGCGGGGTGCCGTAATAAGTAACCCCCGCCATCATTCTTTCAATATTATAAACTGCCTTATTCAGAAACAGCTTCATCTGCCGCCTCGCCCTTGCCTGGCGGCATCGCCTTTCCCTCTGTATCTGCATCACTGGCTGTTGCCTTGGAAGGTACTTCGCTCACATCCTTGTCTGCGTCGCTGTTCGTCGCCTTTGGTGCTTCCTCACTCGTCTCATCTTTATTTTCATTGTCAGAAGGAGCTTCGGATGGTGTCGCTTTATCATCTGCCGGCACAGTAGAAGGTGTTGCCGCTTCCGCCTTCTCAGGCAGTTCATCTTCATTCTCCGTTTCCTGCTCATCTTCTTTTGAAACAACCTTCCAGGTAACCTTCACTTCAATTTCCATATCCCTAAGCTCATACCAATCGCCTTTTCCATTGGATGCTCCGGTCAGCCAGAAGAAATATCTACCATCCTCATCCGTATCTGCCGCAGCCGGCGGAAGCTCTGTATGAATAATTGCTCCCTCTTCAAGGGTAATCGGCACCGTCGTCTCCCCGTCTGTCAAGGCCAGATAAAGACTTGTACTTGTATCATCCGTGAATTCTCTGTCATCTGTCATAATCAGGCCGTCCGCCATGGAAACCGTAACACTTGCTTTTACCTCCACATCTACCGGAGTATCACCCTTATTGATAATATTCACCGCATCGCTGTCACTGGTATAATCTTCTTCGGCTTTCCCATCAAAACGTTCAAAAAAAAGTGTGGCTCCTTCCTCAAAGCTTTTCCCCCCATAGGCTGCCGCATCTGTTTTTTGAATCAGTTCTTGTGGATCCAGAATAAAATCAAAAATCTGTACAGCAGTAGTAGGCAGAATTACTTGGACAATCTCTTCTTTTTCATCGCCCTTTTCCTCCTCCGCTCCAGGGGGATGCTGTGCTGCCGCTTCTGCCGGGTCCTGCGGCTCTGACTCTGTTGCATATGCTGTCATAAAAGACCCCGCCGCCAATGCCATTGATAAGATTAAGACCATCAGCCCTTGGTAATTCCTCTTCATTTTCATCCTCTCCATCTTTTTACTGCACTATATATCCTATTATATTTTTGTCTTTATCCTAATATCGTCTGTTTCATCATTAAAAATAACAGGAAGAGATTAAATCTCCACATCCTGTATCATCACCGGCTTTCCGGTCTCGCGGTACAGCCACACCAAAGAGCTCCAGTCCCCGTAGTAGGCATCACTAATGCCGATAGCAGGATACATATCCGCTGTATCGTCATAAATCCCGATATCTTTCTCCTGAAACCACTTTTTCAGATCCATATATTGTGTATACAATTCCGTCCGCATAGACAAAAGGGTACTCTCCATCAAGGGATGAGGACGCCAGAGAATTACTACATCCTTTCTGTCCTGAAACAGCAGAAATACCTTCTTCATTTTCTTCAAGTAGGCTTCATTGTCCCGCAAAAGCCCGTTCAAGCTGGTATTGTAGAGGATTACCTTCTTTCCCTCTGTTCGTTCCAGCCACTCTTCCGAAATCTTAACATTTTCCCGGTTCACGGAACGCACCTTATCAATCTTGGGAGAGCCAAGAGCAAGGACCTTTTTCTCAAATCCACCCTGAGGATAAAGCTTGCTGCAATAGCGGATATAGTCCTGCCGTTCCCTTTCTGTTTGTGCAATAATATAATCAGCATGCAGTACGGCGGACGGTGTAGCCATCGCTTCCTCGATCCCCTCCCCGTTTAATACAAAATAGGGCACATACACCAGCTTATCTGTAAAATTCTTCAGATTCTTTGAATAAAAATATGGGTGGACGGAGGTTACATAATTCCCTCCGTCGTAGGGATTGTGTATAAAAATTATATCCGGCATACGGACGCCCAGATCATACTCATCATAACGGGTGACAGGAACATCATCCGGAAAGCTCCGCCCCTCATAATGCTCTTCCCGAAAGCTGCCGTCCGAATCTCTATCGTAATAAGGAATCGGTATCACATAGGCATCACAGTCCGGATCCGCATCCGCCGCCCTCCAAATACTTTCCAGGGAATCCCACATGGAGGCTTTATAGGGCAAAAAAACCGCTTCTGTCCGTTCCGGGACCTCTCTTTCAATCAAACGGCGAATCTGAAGCAGCTCTTTTGCCAAAACGCCGGCCAGCTCCTTTGCCTGATTGGGTTTTTCCAGGACCAGTGTCATCTGATAGAGATTCTCACAATAGACCTCCAGCTCTGACACTGTTTCCGTTCCCTCACCATATAGCTTCTCCATTGTTTCTCCGATGGAAATAGCACTGTCCTGGCAGTCTGACAGCAGCTGAATCAGAGCTTCCCTCTTTTTTGCTCCCTGAGGAAGGCTCATTTTCAATGCTTTATTTGCCTTAATTAATGTATCTGTCATGGAGAGCAGATGCTTTCTCGTAATGCGGCTCATATCTTAGGTACCTCCATATTATTTGATCCATTCCGCCTTCTGGGAATTCAGCAGGGCCTCAAATATCTCCAAATCCTCCACAGAGGTTAATTTAATATTCTTTTCGGATCCCAGAGAAAAATACAGCCTGTGCCCCAGCTCTATCAGCAGCGTGCAGGTAGCCACGGAATTCGTGATCCCCTGTCTCAAGGCTTCCTCGTGAAGCTCCGTCAGCGTTCCTATAGAAGCACACTGGGGCGTCTGCGTTATCTTAAGATTGTCACGGGCAATCTGACTTTCAGAGGTCTCCCCATCCTCCGTACACAGCATAGCTGATGTACACTGCACTACAGAAATAGCATTCCCATGCTGCCCTGCAACCCGAATACAATCGGATATAATCTCCTCTGACACCAGAGGACGAATAGCATCATGGATCAGGATTAAATCCTCCTTTTGATGACGGGACGCAATATCATAGATCCCCTTTCGAATGGACTCCTGCCCATTGGCTCCTCCCGGCACAATGCTTTCCAGCTTTGTAATCCCAAACTGCCGGCAATAAGCGCCCAGAATCTCATTCCAGCCTTCCACGCATACCACAACAATTCCATCAATACAGGGATGCTTCTGAAACGCCTCCAGAGTGTAGATAATCACTGGCTTATCGTACACGTTCAAAAATTGCTTGGGAATATCCTGATGCATCCGCTGTCCGGATCCTCCTGCAATAATCAATGCAATATTTTTCATACTGCCTGCTCCTTTCCCTCGCCGGGCTTAGGCATACGATACAAAGCCTTGAACATCTCCACATCTTCTACGGAATTTAACTTAATATTGAAATCAGAACCTTTGGAAAAATGAATCGTCTCGCCCAAACGTGCGAGCATGCTATTGTTATCTACACAGTGCAGAACATTTTTTTCGATCGCTTCCTGATGTACATGCTCCAAATACTCCAGGCGGTAGGACTGGGGCGTCTGAATCCTTCGTATATGATATCTGGAAATGCTCTCTCTTCCGCTCTGACCGTCTATGGTCAGCATTACGGTATCCATGGAACGGACTGCCGCTACTCCCATCCCCTTTTCTCTGCAGGTACGAATACTGTCCGTAATCAAATCATCTGTCACCAAAGGACGAATAGCATCATGAATCACTACTACATCATCTGGTCTGCATTGCTCCGTCAGCCATACCACACCTCTTCGAATAGACTCCTGGCCGTCCGGCCCGCCCTCCACAATCTTTGCAAGCTTGCTGATATTAAACTGCTTTCCGTATGCCTTCACCATCTCCTGCCATCCGGACAGGCAGGAAACCAAAATCATATCAATCTCCGGATGATTTTGAAATACCTGCAGGGTATATACTATCACCGGACGATTTTCCACAATGACAAATTGCTTGGGAATATCCATTTGAAAACCGGGATCAAAACCTCCCGCCAAAATCAATCCAATGTTCACAGCCATACTCCTTTCGATTTTTACGTATGGGAAAACCCTGACAGCGGTTTCAAAAACATTTACTGCCTCAGCTCTTCAGGAGCGCAAGCCGTTCTACCGCCGGTTGATATTTTTCTTTTGCCGCTTTTTGATAGTATTCCTTGGCTTTCTCCAAGCTTCCGGCCACCTCATACCAGGTGCCGAGATTGTACGCGGCCCGGAAGGATCCTGTACCGCCCACTCCCTGGTTGGCAGGAACCTCCCCAATCTCCAGACACGTGAGATAAGACTGCTCAATCCGAGGCAGGTAGGAAATATATTTCCTGGTATCTGCCAGAATCGCCTTCATATAAAGAATACCGCATGCAAAATGAAAATCCGCATAGCCTTCCAAACGGGTATGCTCCTTTTCTATTATCCCCAATCCTGTATCCCAATCCTGTATCTCAATAAGCGCATAGAGATAATTGATAATACCATTTGCCCGATAGCCTGTTCCCCGCTCCGGTACATGGACATAAAACCTTTCATAATATCGGCAGGCCTCCGGATAACGCTTCAATCCGCGCAGAGTTTCAGCCGCCTGGTACAAAAAATAAGAATCTGTCGGCTCTTTTTCTATCTCCTCAAAAAGAATGGGAAGATTACGTTCCGCTTTTCCCTGTTTCAAATAACCGTCATGTTCAAACAGCAGGGGAACCGACACTAAAGGAAGTTCAGAGTCCACCTGCTCATGGATCCTGCCTGTAAATCTTACTCCTCCGGGAAGAAGTCTGGATACGTACAGATAAGTATAAGCCATCTCCTGCTTTCCTCCCTGCATTTCCTCCATATAATAATTCTTTAATTCTATGGCTCCGATTTTGTCAGGGCACTTCAAAAAGTCCTCCAAATCCTTTCGGCTTCCTTCTGCCAGATACTCATCTGCATCCAGCATCAGATTCCAGTCGCAGTCTGATTGAGAAAGAGCAAAATTACGGGCTGCCGCAAAATCCTGATTCCAGACATAATCCGTCACTACCGCCCCGTAAGCTGCGGCAATTTCTCTGGTTCGATCTGTGGAGCCCGTATCTGTAATATATATTTTATCGGCCAGTCCTGCCGCCTGCTTAAGACAGCGGGCCAGACTTTCTTCTTCATTTTTGACTATCATTACTATGGCCAGGGTACTCATTACGTCAATCCTCCGATTTGCTTCCTTAAACTACATACTGATATATTCTTTATTTTAGAGCAAGCAAAGGGGAATTGCAATGGTTGTTTTTAGCCGGCCAGTATGGATAACAGAAGCTGCTGCATTTTTAAAAGCTCCATATCATCCGGCAGAAGAGGCAGAAGCTGTACGAGTACAGACATGGCCTCCTCATATTGCCTGTTTGTGAGCATAGCTTTCAGTGCTGCTTTCCTCCCATTCCCATGCCCAAAAGCTTTTCTGAGCTATATGAAAACTGGAAGCAGGGCTCCATAACAATCAATGAGTTTGCCAGGCTCTGCAATATGGGAAGAAGCACCATGTACAAACGGATTGGCGAGTATCAAAATGCAGTAAAATACCAAAAAGAAATGGGACTATGAAAAAAAATAAAATTTTTCAGAAAAACACTTAAGTTATTTCCTAATCACACGATAATGTAAATGAAAAGTAATTTTCAGGGTGTCCATTTAAGTGTACTTTACTGGACAATAGCCGGCAGTCCAGAAGCACTTTTTGAGGCATCCAAATAATAACTTTACGGGGAAAAGGATGTTTCCCGCAATTATCAAGGAGGAAAAACTATGAGAATTCAGCACAATATTACTGCATTAAATGCACACAGAAACTTAAGCAACAATAACTCTTTCGTAGGCAAGAACCTGGAGAAATTATCCTCCGGTTACAAGATTAACCGCGCTGGCGACGACGCTGCAGGCCTGGCTATTTCCGAGAAAATGAGAGCTCAGATCACCGGTCTTGAGACTGCTCAGAAGAATGCACAGGATGGTGTATCTCTGGTACAGACCGCTGAGGGTGCTTTGACTGAGGTTCACTCCATGTTAAACCGTATGGTTGAGCTGGCTACACAGTCTGCCAACGGAACCTACTCTACTTTGAATCGCGGTGAGATGCAGAAGGAGATCGAGCAGCTGAAGACTGAGATCAACAGAATCAGCGATAGCGCTAACTTCAACGGCAAGTTCCTGTTCAATGCTGCCTCCGGCGCAACAGAGAAGATTACACTTCATGTAGGTGAAACTTCTGATAATTTCAACCAGATCGGTGTTACTCTTGGCAGAATGGCTACTGATTCTATCGGCAGCACAACCCTTGGAATGGTTGCAGACATTGATATCAGTGATGTGGCTGGCGCAAAGGATGCTATTGACATTGCTAACGCTGCAATCGACGCTATTTCTTCCATGCGTTCCACCTTCGGTGCTCTTCAGAACCGTCTGGATCACACCATCAACAACCTGGGTGTTCAGACCGAGAACATCACCGCTGCTGAGAGCCGTATCCGTGACGTAGACATGGCTAAGGAAATGATGGCTTACACCAAGAATAATATTCTGGTTCAGGCTTCTCAGGCTATGCTTGCACAGGCTAATCAGGTTCCTCAGGGAGTTCTGCAGTTACTGCAGTAAGCTGAATACAAAAAAGTGCCGGTCTTTCAGACCGGTACTTTTTTTGCTAAAATTACTCTAAGAAAATAATTTATTCTTAATGGGACTTTTAATATCAAAATCTAATTCAAATCAAAAAGGAGTAAACTTATTATGAAGCTTCCCCTTACCATTTCACTCTTAGCCTCCAGCCGTACAGCTACACTGGAACGCTGCCTGGATTCTCTGAAGCCTCTGCTGCTGGAGGTTCCGGCAGAGCTTATCGTTGTTTTTACCGGAACGGACGAGCGTGTCCGGCAGATAGCGGAGCGCTATACGGATCAGGTAATCCCCTTCACCTGGTGCAATGACTTTTCCGCTGCCAGAAACGAAGGCTTAAAACGGGCAAAAGGAGAATGGTTCCTTTATCTGGACGATGACGAATGGTTCGAAGACGTGACAGAAATATGTGACTTTTTTAAAAGCGGGGAATATCTCAATTACCGCTCTGCAGCATATGCAAACCGCAATTACACAGATTGGAACGGAATGAATTATACGGATTTCATGGTGTACCGCATGGCAAAGCGCACTCCGGATCTGCGATTTGAAAATCCCATTCACGAAGAACTGCTTCCCTGCAATTCCCCCTGCAGAATGTTTCAGGCCTATGTGCATCATTACGGCTATCTGAAAGATATTCAAAAAGAAAGCACAGGAAAAACAGGCAGAAACATCCCTCTGCTTCTGGAGGATATGGAACAACGGCCTAAATACACGAAAAATTACCTTCAGCTTACACAGGAATACCTTTCCGAAAATGATTTGGAAAATGCGGAGCAGATCTGCCGTAAAGGAAGAACTGTCTGCTCTGACAGCGAAACACTTTACAAGGCCTGGCTTCAAACGTATCTGGTTGAAATTCTTTACAAGAAGCATGCCTATAAGCAGGCAGAAACAGAGGCAGTCTCCATTTTGGAACATGAACAGCCCGTTGAGTTGACGCGCCTGATTCTCTATTCCCTGTTGGTGGGAATCTGTACAGAAACAAAAGAATTTCCTCAGCTTTTGAAATACGGCGCAGCCTTTGAACAGCTTTTGCAGGATATGGAGGAGCATCCGGAGCTTTGGATCAAACAGCGTCTCGGTACCATGAACAAAGACAAGGTAATGAACCCTGAATGGCTCTACCCGGTCCGCCTCAACTGCATCAAAGCTGCATTGGAACAAAAGCAGCCGGAAAAAGCCGCCTATTTTCTAAAGCTCCTGCCGTGGAAGGAGGAATATCGGATTCAGCAATATTATCCGCTTTTGGATCAGTGGAAGGAAGCCTATGCTCCTTGCATGGCAGAGCTGCTCCTTCAACTGCCCTGCGATTCTCATTACCTCCTGCTCCAAAAGCTCCTTTGTCAGGATAAAACCGGGCAGGAGGACGAGGCTTCCCTTCTTTTTCTGTTCCACCAGTGCCTGAAAGAGTTTGAACAGCCTTATTTACAGCAGCAGCTTGTGAAAAAAGCCTTATTAGAACAAATGGATCTGTCTGTACTGCTGGATCGGATGGATCTGGATACTTGGAAGCTCTGCACAGAAAACCTCATAAGCACTATCCCTTACCAGGAAATTTCGGCCTTTTGGGAGTCAGGAAAGATGCTCTTTACCAACTATCCGCTTTATAGCCTTTGGCTGGAAAAACTTCTATGGGAAAAAGAGCTAACCAGGGGATTCCGGATGAAGGCAGAGCTTTTGAAAGCTTTGGAATCCTATGCTGCATGCATTCAATCCTTTTACAGAAAGCAATACCAAGATACTATGTTTGAAGAAGGCCATCAAAACCTCCTCCCGGCAGACTGCCGCATGTCACTTGCTGTTTTGGCGGCATTGGAGGATTGGAGACTGGGAAACTTTTCCAATACGCTCCGGCTGTTCCGTTCAGCTTTGCAAATCTATCCCAAAATGACAGGAGTAGTTCGGGAGGTTCTGCGAATTTTAAAAAATGAGATAGACCATCCCGCGCCGGCGGCAGGTCCGGAGTTTGAACAATTGGCGATTCAGATGAAATCGGCTTTAAAAACCATGCTGGATAACAGTCAATATACAGAGGCTATGCAGGTGCTTTCTCAGCTTATCCCGCTTCTGCCAAACGACATAGAACTAATAAAACTACAGCAACAGCTATTGGAGAAAACCCATTAAACACCATTTCCCACAACAGAACTCAAAAACCTTCTAAAGTCAAAGCCCTGCACAAACTACGGTGGCTTTGCCCCTCGCATCAGCACATGTTAAAGCGAGGCAAAACTCACTAAATGGACATGCCAACACAAGGTGAGCCTTCCGACAAGAAGGTAGCCCGGACCATATCCGCTTATCTTGCCGCCCACAAAAATAAGCCGGTTAAACCATCCTCCAACAACCGGCTTATTTTTACTGCTTTTCTCTCCTAACTATCCTTTCACAAAACCTCTATTCCCCATCCTTCTACACTCGTGACGCCTGCTCCCACCGTTCCTTCTGCCTTTCATGCTCCTCATTCAGCCACGCTATCGCCTCATCAAACCCCTCCTGGGTAAACGGAAACTCCCGAAAGGTCTTTTCCTCCTCCGCCGTAGCCTCAAAACCGTAAGGCTCCGGGTAAACCACCGCCTCCAAAAACTTTTCATCCTCTTCCTTTACAGCCTTCCGCAGCCGGTAACGCATCCCCTGATAGCTCCCGGTATAAACATTTCGGTTTACATAAGGCAATCCCGCCTGTCCATGCAGATCAATCATATCCCCACACTCTCCTTCTCCACCATATCCATCCAGTATACGTTTTCCCTTTCCAAAAGTCAATTCCGGTGGTATCATATAGGAAGCAAAATAACCGGCTGATTTTATAACAGCCTTATCAAACAAAACAAACTCACTCTCAGTAAATAAAGGAATCCCCCTTTGTCCACCGAGTACAATAAAGGAGCCTGCAATGACAAAAAAATTATACGACGAAAACAGTTATCTTAAAGAATTTACCGCCACCGTTACGGACTGCGAATCCACCGCAGACACCTGCCGCATCCTCCTGGACAGAACCACATTCTTCCCCGAAGGCGGCGGTCAGGCCGGCGACACCGGCCTTCTGAACAACTGCGAAGTCCTGGACACCCAGGAAGAAAACGGCCTGATCTGGCACTACACCGCCCTCCCCATCCCTCCCGGCACACACATCACCGGACAAATCAACTGGCAAAAACGCTTCGACCGCATGCAGCAACATTCCGCAGAGCACATTGTGTCCGGCCTGATACACAAACGCTTCCACTATAATAATGTAGGCTTCCATCTGGGCGAAGCCGAAACAACCCTGGACTTCGACGGCCCCATCACCAAAAAAGAGCTTCTAAAAATCGAGCAGGAGGCCAATAGAGCCGTTTGGGACAACCTCCCCATAGAAATAACCTATCCCTCCCCAAAAACGCTTACAGAGCTAAAATACCGCAGTAAAATCGAAATCGAAGGCCAGGTACGCATCGTCACCATCCCCGGCATCGACATCTGCGCCTGCTGCGCCCCCCACGTAAGCCGCACCGGAGAAATCGGCCTCATCAAGCTCACCGGCGTCCAGTCCCACCGCGGAGGCGTGCGCATCTGCCTCCTGGCCGGCGCAAGAGCCTTAACCGACTACGAGGAAAAAGAGCAAAACACAAAAGCAATCTCCGCCCTCCTCTCCGTCAAAGAAAAAGACACAGCCAAAGCCGTCGACCGCCTAAAACAAGAAAACTACGACCTCACCGGCCAAATCCTGAAGCTGAAAAAATCCCTCATCCACCAAAAAGCCGCCGCCATCCCCGACCGTTCGAAAAACGCCGCATTTTTCGAACAAGATATGGACGCCGCCACAGCCCGCGAACTCGTCAACCTCCTCACCAAACGCTGCACCGGCATCGCCGGCGTCTTCATAGGAACCGACGCCACCGGCTACCGCTACATCCTCGGCAGCGCCTCCGAAGACGTCCGCCCCCTGTGCAGACAGCTCAACGAAGCCTTCCACGGAAAAGGCGGCGGCAAACCCGAAATGGTCCAAGGAACCCTCCACGGAACCGAAGAGGAGCTTCGCTCCCTCCTATTATAAAACCGTATCGCCCCCACCAGGACACCACCCTGCATCAATCCCAGCAAAGCCAATGCAAACACATTACCAAAATATCAAGCAGCCCAAACCGCCCCCACAACCAGGGATCAGCCGCAAATAAAGCCCTCCCGCTTTTCCTATATCCCATTGTCCGGCTGTCCGCGTACACGGCGTATGAAATGAACGAACATTACCCCAAAGACAAAAAGCCTTAAACAACCAAAAAGGGTAATGTCCGTTCAGAGCATACGACGTGTACGCGGACCGTCCGAACAAGGATATGGAAAAGCGGGAGGGCTTTATTTGCGGCTGATCCCGTCCCCTCCAAGCA
>OFFX01000038.1_pt1 | contig 114913 bp, 85 predicted proteins | sample 1521511 | NCBI WGS metagenome assembly OFFX01 (sample SAMEA3504125, study PRJEB24116) | mouse gut metagenome | biome: mouse gut; feature: mouse-associated habitat; material: faeces | place: Denmark | collected 2011
AAAATAGGTTCTGAAAGCCCCATGAAATAAGGGCTGAAGATTCCGAGAAGTTATAATGTTTAGGAGGAGGAATCATTTTATGAAACTAAGAATTGGCAGACGCATGCTGGCGCTGTTTCTTACGGTTGTTATGGCAATGTGCGCCGTACCGTTTCCGTCAGCCGATGTTTTGGCAGAAGAGACAGTCGTTTCCGGAACGATCACAGAAGCAGATGGTGTAAAGCGTCTCTCTTACGGGTCACCTGCATTGGATACGGCTCTTTTTGAGCAGGGGGCAGAGCCTATTGTGGTTACAAAGGAAGAGGACATCGCTTATTTTAATGAGATGGAGACGATTACGATGACGATGGTCTTTCGTTATCGGGAGCCGGTAAGCAAAAATCATGCTTTTTTTGCTTTAGAAGGTAATGATGGAGAGCATATTACATTTTGGCAGAATCCCTTAGTCTCAAATAACACACAGGGCAGGATTTCATTTGACTGGAAGGGATCTCAAGGAATTTTTGGAAGCAGAGACGGTCATAAAATTTCGGATACGAATTATCATAAACTGACGGTTTCATATGTTCCGCCGGATGCAAATACAACTGCAACAAATGTTTATTTTGCAATCGACGGAGTCAACACGAATATGAACCTTACCAATCTGGCTTCTAATTGGTATGGAAAAATAAATGAGCTGTTGCAGGGGGAGAGTCCTCTGCATACATTTACGATCGGCGGCAAGGGAAAAAACACAACATATAATGTTACAGCTGCAAACGGGGGAATGTATGATTTTGACGGAGACATCAAATACATGGAGTTCTCCAGTAAAAAGCTGAATGCGAATGAGGTTGTAGCTGAGAATCAGAAATGTCCGGACGGATTGTTTGAAGCGTTATCCTCATACATAACAACATGTGAAAGTACCTATCAAAAAGAGAATGAGGATGGCAACTATCCGTCTGCAACCTGGGAGCCATACGAGACAGCGTTGACAGCAGCGAAAACGGTCACTGCATCGACGCCGGAATGGGTCATTTATAATAAATACGACGCGTTAAAGGCGGCAGAGGATGCTCTGAAAGCAGGCGGAAAGAACATTGCTCCGACAGCTGTTACGGACGGAGCTGCCATTCTGGTGCAGGGTAAGACGCTTACAATGTCAGGAAAAGATCTGGCAACGGATGCAAACAACGATTTGCTGACGATTACGTCTGCAGAAAGTGCAGAAGCTGCCGCGGAAAATATCGGGTTGAACGTGGAAGACGGCCTGCTGAAGATCAGATGTGCCGAGGGATATCAATACGACCCGGCGCACAAAGAGACTCCGTTTACTGTAAACGCTGTGGTCAGTGACGGTGTTGATGAGGTAAACGCTTCTTTTTCACTTTATATAGAGCAGGCGCCGTTAAAGTTAGAATATAACAATATAGAACTGGATCCCGCTCATGACGAAGAAGTTATGTCTCTGGAAAAGAAAGAAATCAAAAAACTGACGCAAATCGAGGAGTCCCTGGAAGTGTCCATGACATTTCGGTATGACGCGTCAAAAGCTTTCAATAAAAACGGAGAGAACTATTACTATTTGATGGAGATCGGGAACAGTGAGAATAATTATTCCGAGAAGGATAATAACGGGCTGGCAGGAGCCAACCCGCCGGCACGTGCGCATTCGTCTCTTGCTTTGATTTTAAATGTAAGCAGCGGAACCGTTTATATGAATACAGGCGCATGGGAAGGCAGTACGGACTGGACGTTGACAGGACTTGGCAACCTGAATGACGGCAGGTACCATACTTTGACGGTTTCTATTTCTCCGGCGGCGTTTAATGTGTATTGTGATGCGCAGAATTTGAAGACAGCCAGTGGGAATACGGCGAAGAACACCAAAAATTTTGTTCGTGCGTTTTTTGGCGAAACAATTGCAAATTCCGGAGATTTTTACAGGGATTGGAGAAGATCTATCGATACGGTTACAATCGGAAGCTGCAATCCAAACAGCGCAACACGGCATGAAAATTACGGGAAATTCGGCGGCGAAATCAAATCCTTTGTCATATCCGACGGGGCATACAGCCAGGCGTCTTTATCCGAACACCATAAGTCATACGGGACGGATGAACCGAAAAAACAATTGCGGCAGGTCTTTGAGAGCATATCAGAACGCGATTATGCAGCGGAGGACTGGGCGGTATTTACAGCGACAGAAACGTATCGGACCGTGAAGGGGGTTCTTGACGATACGGCGCCGACTTATGCGGCAAACATATACAACACGCTGATTTCGCAGATGCAGACAGCCATTTCGGATTTTATCAGTATGGTAAACAACAAGGGGCTGACGGATCTTGGAAGCGGTATTTCGGCAATGTTTAATATGGATCCGGACAATACCTGGATATTTGGCGGAGGCGTGGAAGCGCAGGGAAGGTTTTCTGAAATTGCCGGCGTACGGAATTACATCGGACAGTTTGAAGAGTATATTCGGTGGGTAAATGCGACAGACAGTCCCATCAAACGCCAGCGGTATATGGTCAATGTAGGAAAAGCAGGCGACAGCGCAAAAACATTTTATGATAAAATGGATCAATACATTGAAAAGCTGGATCCGAAAGCAATCGCTTATCTGATCGGTCCGGAGGATTATAAAAAGGGACAAGCCGGCATAACAGAGTTTCAGACGGCGCTGACCGGAATTTTAGATAAGGCGCTGGCGGTAAAAGGGAATACCGGTTTTGCCGTAATTCAGTTTCCGCATGCAGGAAAAGCAGGGGATGCGGAACAGATCAATCTATATGTAAATGCGGCAAGAGATACGCTGCGCAGTTACGTGAGTGCGCATGCGGCTGTGAAGGATCGGATCGTTCTGGCAGATCATACGACTCTTACGGATAACGAGGATTTTAAACAGAATAAACTGACGGCGGAAGGACATCGCGAGATTGCGATGCAGTTGTCTCAGGCGACATTTAAAAGTACGGCGGGTTTTCCTGTGCTCTCCTATTGGACAAGTGAAGATATGCCGCAGGAGTATAAAAAAGACAGTATGCCGGCAGTTACGGCAGAAGCAGGCGGCAGGCTGTCCGTAGTGATTCCAAGCGATATTTCTTCTGCAAGTACGACGTGGGAATATACGCTTGAGATCGACGACCTTGAGATGAAAGGCACGGCGCAGGAAGGCGCGGGCAGGGCATTTACCATAGACGGACTTCCGCAGAATGAGGCATATGTACTCTGCCTGAAATCCACGGACAATCACGTGCAGCTTGCAAAGGTATATGGCAAAACAGAAGCCGGAAACCGCGGAGGGCAGGAGACGCTTACGCAGCTGCAGCAGAAGATCAGAGAGAAAGCGGACGCAAAGGATCAACCGCTTACCTGGCTGTTTATGGGAGATTCCATTACGCATGCCGCAAAATGGACCAATGGTTATGACGGGATTGCGCAGATTTTTGAGAAATATCTGAAAGAAGACCTCGGAAGGTCCGATGATATTGTAGTCAATACGGGCGTATCCAGTGCAACGACCACGGAAACGCTGGCGTATATCGACCAGAGACTTATGAAATATCATCCGGATATCGTATCCGTGATGCTTGGAACAAACGATACACAGTCGCAGTATAATACATCTGCAGACCAATATGAGGATAATTTGATCCGGATTGTTTCTAAAATCAGAGAGTCCAACGAAAAAGCACTGATCATTTTCCGGACGCCGACGCCCAGCTCAAGCAGCAGATATAAGGATCCTCTTGAGGACCGGTATCTGGAAAGGATGCACCGCGTGGCGGACGCCGACGGTAATATTTTGTTGATCGATCAGTATACGGAATGGAATAAGGAGATGAATACGTTTCCTTATCTGTATCAGAGAAATTATTATTATGGCAGCCCGACAACGGCAGATGCGCTGCATCCAAGCACCCAGGGGCAGCTTCGCATGGCGCAGCAGTTTATCCGCGAATGCGGCCTGAGCACGGATACGAGAATCGCCAATCTTGCGTATCGTTTCGGCTATACGGAAGAAACGTCCGAAACGACGCCGAATCTCACGGCAGGCAGGGTAAGAGCTGCACTGGAAGAAAGCGAAATTGAAAAACTGGAAGGCGCTTACGGACAGAGTTTCGGCATGATGCAGGTTACGCTTACGGATCAGGCGGATAATCGGACATATACGAGAACCGCTTATACGGACGAGGCAAGATTTATCATGCGCTATCTGCAAAATGAAGGCGGACATAATTACCGCGTATCTGTGACCGGTATGCCAAACGGCAGTGCAAAAAAGGTAACATTTAAAGAGGGCAGTTTGAGTCTTAGCCCGGAGAATCCGGTTTTGCCGTTTTATGTATTTTTAGATGCCGAGATGATAAGAGACTGGACTGTCGGAAGTGTAATCGGAACATTGTCCGTAGGAAAAGCGGCTCCGGACGGTACGCATCATTATGAATTGGTTGGAAGCGGCAATGACAATGAAAAATTTGTAATTGAAGGCAGTCAGATCAAAGTAAAGACAGAATTGGAAGAGCATCAGAGGTATACGGTCTGTGTACAGGCGGTATCTGACGACGATCCCTCGGCACGCTCGATCACAGAGGAATTTATATTCCGTACGCTGTCTTCTTTGGAGCATATCCGGGAGGATGCGAGAGATTTATTTGAATCGGACAAGTCGGCATTGGATCTTGACCTTTCTGATGTTGACTTTAGCGGGCAAAATTATGTGGATTTTGCAGATCCGGCAAGCAAATGGTATCAGAACGGGGATTATCTGCGTGTGTTAAATACTATGCAGAAACAGACGACGGGCGGCACGATCATTTACCGTTTCCGTACGACACAGGAAGACGCTGTTATTTTTGCTACGGGCAGCGATGACAACGTAGAAAAAAATCTGATGTGTTTTGGACTCAAGGGCGGAGATTTCCGTGAAATTTTACGCGCTTCGGAAGATCGGTGGAGAGGAAGCCATTCGGCGGAAACAAAATTAAATGACGGAGCATGGCATACGGTAGCCATCAGTTTTGACACGACCAAAGCGGATTTTCAAAATCAGCTGTTGGTCTGCGTAGACGGCGGGGCGAATATTTATCCGCCGGATTGGTGGCAGGAAACGAGTAAGAGCTGGTTTAATATTAATCCGAATGACGCAATTACGAATTTTGCCATTGGCGGAGGCTTTACGGAAGATATTTCGTTGGCGTCTGACCTTCCGATATTTCACGGAGATATCTCATTTGTGACTGTAACGGACGAAATATATGACGAGGACGAGCTGAAAATCATTTCCCGGACACCGTTAATTACGGGACAGCAGACGGTTTCGATAAACGGCAGTACGGTAGCGGTTTCGGAAGATGCAAACTATACGGCATCCGCCGCAGTTCCAAGTGCGGAAGACGCGCAGATACCGGAATTTGAATTTACGCTGACGGCGAAAGGCGAATATTTATTGTCTGTATAATGGGGTTAAAACCCTCGCCTTAAGGCGAAACCTTTAGGTCAACCCCATCCCCCAAGTTTAGGATGATGTAAAACAGAGATACTAAACTTGAGGTGATAAAAATGGAAAATTACAGGAAATCGTCCCATTGCACATATGATATCAAATACCATCTGGTATGGATAACAAAGTACCGGAAACCTGTAATAACAGGGAAGATAGCCTTGCGGACAAGGGAATTGATCCGGATAGTCTGCCAAAGCAATGAAGTGGAGATTCTGGCAGGGCATGTGGGGAGCGACCACATACACCTGCTGGTGTCAGTACCGCCCCATTTGTCGGCAAGCAAACTTGTACAGTATATAAAAGGAAATACATCAAGAAAGCTGCAGATGGAATACAAGGAATTGAATAAACAGTTCTGGGGACAGCATTTATGGGCAAGGGGATATTTTGTGGCAAGTAGTGGGAATGTGACGGATGAAGTAATCAGAGAGTACATCAAGAACCAGGATCTACAAGAGCGGAGTAACTCTGATAACTTTGAAATTGGAGAGAAGTAGTACGAAAGGAAAGAATTGAGATACGCTTCTTCAAGGCTGCTTCAGCAGCCCACTGAACCTACCGGCTTTAGCCGGTAGTGGTTAAGTTGACAAAAGCGTAAGCGTTGACATCTTAAACAGAGCTGCGCTTGGAATCAATACAAACAGTATCTCCGTATTTCTGTCAAACAACGGAAAAAGTCTTACGGTACGATACAGTACGCAGGCATGGCGCGCGGATACGGTCGTGGAGTTGGAAGAACTTTCTTTTCGGGCAGGAGAGGACAATGAAACGGGAAGGGCGTTTACGGAAGAAATGATTGAGAAGCTTGGCACGATGCGGAGAGGTTCTCTTACCGTGCGCTATAAGCTGGATGCAGCCTCAGCCGCTTCCAACAGCAGGTTTGCGCTGTTTAGCGTTTCCAACGGAACGCTGGAAGGATATTCTTCCTTCTATATCATTCCCGCTTCCGGTACGATCGGATATGAAATCCGAAACCAGGAAGGATCGGTCAGCAGAATCATCAATGCGGATTCGGCTGTCAGGGAACAGATCAAAAATACAAACTGGCATACAATTACGTATACGTTTCAGGCTTCGGGCACAAATGTCTATCTGGACGGAGTACGCGTGCTGGCGAACAAAAAGTCCGGATTCTTAAGCAGTACGAGTGATGTAGATCATGCGAGAGTCGGTGCGGTCTGTCTGGGAGAAGATCATCAGGAAGCGTATCCGTTTGCCGGAGAAATCAATGCTCTGCATGTAACATACGACGTTTTGGATGCGGATACGGCGGCTATACTGCACGCGGCGACTGCAGCCGAACATATGGAACTTCCGGATTCGGCAGAGAAGACGGAGGATGCGCCATTGTATTATGCGGATTACGATGATTCGCCGTATTATGATATGCCGGCTCTTTTGACGACTTCTGGGGGTACGATGATCGCGGCGGCAGACAAGCGGCAGACAACGTCGGCGGAACGCGGAAATATTGATACCGTGATCCGAAGAAGCACGGATAACGGTAAAACCTGGAGCAGTCCGCAGGTATTGTTTAATCAGCCGGACGGAGGCGTTATGTATTCCTTTACAACGGCGCCCATTCTGCTGGAAGGTGAGAATCACAGGATTCATATGGTTGCAAGCCTGTTTCCGGAATCACAGGGAACGCTGACCACAGGGCGAATTGAGAAAGGCAGCGGATTCAAAGAGGTAGACGGAACGCTGTATCCGGTTTTAAGGGATTATCCGAATACCGTAGTCAATGCGGCAAACCAATATACGGAAGAATATACAGTTCGTGAGGGCGGCACAGTATGGAGAGAGCCGGCGGAAGGATCCGGCATGGAAGCAAGCCAGACGAATTATAAAGTCGACTATCTGTCGGCGGAAAACAGCGGAGATTTGTATCTGGAGATCGGCTCTGAGAGAACGTACTGCGGAAATATTTACGTTTATACGGGAGAGAACGCAGGACAGTTGAAAGTACCGCGTGTAATGAGTCTTGTGACCTGTTACAGCGATGATGACGGAGAAACGTGGGAAGGTTATCAGAATATCACGGGAATGGTAAAAGAAGACTGGATGAAATTTATCCGTGCAGGCGCCGGAAGCGGAATCTGTCTCTCAAAACAGAAGACGGAAAGCTTAAACGGACGTCTGATGATTCCGGTATGTTATACGAACGGAAGCGGCAATTATTCTTATAACGTAAGCATTATTTACAGTGATGATAACGGCGTGACCTGGCAGATGACAGAATCCCCGATTGAACAGGCGGGCAATGTCAGCAGAGACGATATTATCAGCGGAACGTTCCGTGAGGAAGCGCTCAGGGAATCACAGATTGTAGAGATGGCAGACGGAACGTTAAAAATGTTCAGCAGTAATTACAGCGGCTGGATCAAAATGTCAACCGGAACAGTGACGGCGGAAGGAATCACATGGACGAAAATTGAACAGACCACGATCAATGACATGGGAGTTCCTGTTTCGGTCATTCATGCTCCGTGGGAGATAGACGGAAAAGAGGCGGTGATCCTTTCCACACCGCTTGGACCGGATGCGAATAACGGGTATCTTTATGTTGGACTGTATCAGGCGGACGGTACGTTTGAGTGGAAATATTTACAGAAAATCAAAGCGGACGAATATGGCAATTCGAGTCTTGGCGTGCTTTCTGACAAGAGCATCGGCGTTTTATACAAAGGTTCTGAGGAAGATATCGTATTTACAGGCATGAACCAGGAGTGGCTGACTGCGCCCAGAAGCAAGGCGTTTGGTATTCCGGTTATTGAGGATATCGAAATGCAGCAGGATGGAAAAGATCTGACCTTTACGGTAAAATTGGATTCGGTGCTGATGAAAAAGGGCAGTCCGTTCCTCAAGATTAAAGTGGCAGGAGAAGAAGCCAGGGCAGAATATGTTTCCGGAAACGCATCGAAACAATATGTATTCCGTTATGAAATTAACAACGATCAGGCAGTAACGGTAGAGGCGGTTAATGTAGGAGCCGGAGACGACGGCAGTTTTATTGAAAGCGTGACCGGGCTTATGCCTGCAGACGCCGGCTATGTATTTACGGCAGACGCCGTACGGGAACCGGGTTCGTCCGGCGGGGAAAATGGGAACGAAGACCAAAACGAAGACGAGAAAAAAGAAAAGCTCGCAGCGCCGAATATTATTTCCTTAAAGGCAGTTGCCGAGAAAAAGGCAATGGGCGTTAAGATTCAGGTGCAGAAAGCGGCGCGTGCAGATGTAGTTACCGTATACCGCAAGAACGGAACTGCCGTCACAAAGATTGGCGCCGTCAATGCAGCCGGAATTGTTTATGACCAGAATCCTGTCAGCAATAAGACCTTGTCTTATTATGCAGTGGCGGAAGCTTCTTCCGGTAAGTATCTGGCAAGTAATCCCGGACCGGCCAAAAGTATTAAACTGAACGCTTCAGTGAAGAAGATCACGGTGAAAAAGATCGGGAAGAAGCCGCAGGTACGCATTTCCTGGAAGAAAGTAAAGAAAGCAAAGCAATATATTATCTACCGTTCCAAGAAAAAAGACAGCGGCTATGTAAAAATTAAGACCGTAAAGAAGAACGCGTCGTCTTTCACAGATAAGAAAGTGAAGAAAGGCGGAACATATTATTACCGCATTGTGGTGAAGCTGAAGAAAGGATATAGTGGAATTAAAACTTCAAAGGCGATCAAAGTAAAGAAATAAATTTTGAAAACCAACTGCCGCAGACAGCCGGATTTTGGCTGCCTGCGGCAGTTTTCGTTTCAGGGATGTTATGCTGGACAATAAATGCGGGAGAAGGTATAATAAAAAAAGCAAAAAGTCGGAACGAGAATATGTTTGGAGGGAGGAGTCATACGATGAAAGTAAGAAAACGCATTTTGCCGGGAATCCTGGCAGCAGTGATTTTCTGCGGCAGTTTATTTGACGTGGGTCTGGTAAAAGAAGGACCGGCAAGCGTGTATGCTGCCGAGAATGTGGCGCTGGGAAAACCGGTAGAAGCTTCTGCACAGGATCCTGAGACGCCGAATTGTACGGGAGATCTGGTGACAGACGGAATCATCGGCAATCAGGACGGCGATACCGGCAGGTGGTCCGGAGGCGTATGTAAAGCGGGAGTCAACGGAGATGCAGATCAGGAACTGATAATTGATTTAAAGGCGGCGGCTACGACGGTGGAATCGATCAAAGTACATTTTTATAAACTGGTCTGGAGCAGGGATTACAAGATTTTAACGAGTGATTCCAAGGAAAGCGGCTGGGAAGAAGTGCATCATGTCACGGTGGCGGAAGCCGATCGGGCGGGGTCCGCGCAGAATCCAACCGATACGATTTCGGGCGCTTTGGCGGGCAGCCTAAAAAGATATGTGAAGTTTTTGTTTTCGGCAGGTTCGCTGAATGCTTCGGCAGGCGGAAATCGCATTTCCATACGGGAGATAGAGGTCTTCGGTACGCAGACGGGCGTGATCGACGATGTATCTTCCGCTTCCGAGGCTCTGGCAAAAGTTCCGGGCGCTATGATCGTGCCGGAAACGGCGGATGAATTTCAGATTCCTTCTGTTTCCGAGCAGTACGACATTCGGATTCATGGAAGCGAAGTGGACCAGGTGATTGCGGAGGACGGCAGGATCGCGCCGTACCGCATCGGAAACCGCAGCGTTCAGCTGATTTTAGAGGCGGAAAATAAATTGAATCCGTCCGATACGGCAAAGAAGAATGTTACGGTTACGGTGGAAGGAAATACAAACCGGTATCCGGCATTGTTTCCCGATGTAAAACAGCCGAATCCTGTGCCGGATGTGCTGCCAACGATTCAGGAGTGGTACGGTTACGAGGGAAGTTTTACGTTGACGAACGATTCGAAGATTATCGTAAATGACCGTGCCGACGAGGGACTTTTCGAAGCTGCCAGAGAAATGCAGGCAGATATAGAGGAAATCTGCGGCAGGACGCTTGCCATTGAAACGGGTACGTCCGGGAGCGCAGGGAATATCTATCTGGAATCTTTGGCCAAAGATACCTACGGAACGGGAGAAGAAGGATATTTTCTGGTCAATGGGGAAAACGGAATCGAGATTTATTCCACGACAAAGACGGGCGTTTTATACGGAACCGTTACGGTAGAGCAGATCTTATACCAGGATGCTTCGCATACGTCCGTTCCCAAAGGCGTGATCCGGGATTATCCGCTGTACGGTACACGCGGCATTATGTTTGATGTTGCGCGTATTCCGACGAGAATCCAGTTTTTGCAGGATTATTCTAAAATTTTAAAATGGTATAAATTAAATACGATGCAGATCCATCTGAACGATAACCAGTGGTCCGACCCGGCGTATTCTCCGGATCCGGAGCTCTGGAAAGAAGTGGAGGCTTCCCATCGCCTGGAATCCGAGCTGTTTCCGTCCCTGGCAAAACAAAATTCCAAGTTTTTAAAAACCGGAGACAATGAGGGACGGTATGACTATTATTACAGCACGCATACCGGAATGGAAAACGGCGGAGAGCTGTATTATTCTAAAGAAGAATACCGGGCGTTAGAAGACGCTATGGGCAGACGGGGCGTAAAGATGATTGCGGAACTCGATACGCCGGGACATTCTGCCGCGTACAACAAATATGTCTACTATCATCAGGAAGAAGTGATCCATGCGCTGGTGGAACATGGATATTTGGATCGGGATACTTATCTGAATGCGGACGGCAGTGTGAAAAAGAATTTTTATACGCATAAGCCTGGTCCGTCCGGTACCGGCAACTTTGAACTGCTCTCGATCGATGAGGAGAGCAGCAATGCAGAAGAAGCGGAAAACGCAAGGAACGCAAAGATCTTCATGACGGCTTTGTTTGACGAATATCTTGGAGGCATCGACGGAATCGAACCGATATTTACGACGGATACCGTCAGCGCGGGAGTAGACGAGTACTGGTCGAAAACACCCGCTACCAAAGCCGCGTTCGGAAAATATATCAATTATATGCACGATTTGCTGGGAGATTCCGGAAAGAAGGCGGAGCACAGCAAAAATGACAAAGGATACGGCAAGGATGTGATCATCTGGGGCGCGTTCAGCCAGTTTCCGGTCAGCAGCACAGTAAGCAAAGACCTTACGATTGCCCTGTGGAATTCCGGCTATGAAGACGATCCGATGGCAAGGCTTCGGGAAGGATTTTCCCTGATTAATATTCCGCAGCCATTTTTATACACGACGCCGGGAAGAAATCATAAAGATATGCTGAATGAAGCTTACGTTTATTATAACTGGGATCCGACGAAATTTACGGATTCCATCAGCGCGGACAAGGGCGAGCCGTTGTTGAAAGGGGCGATGGGCGCGCTCTGGGGCGATGAGAACCGGGAAGGAATTACGGAAGCCGATTTGCACGAACGTTATTTGCGGCTTGCCGCTATGGTAGGTGAAAAAAACTGGGGCGGTACGAAAGAAAATGATACGTTTCTCTCTTACGAACAGAAATTTGACCGTTTAAAAGAAGGCCCCGGTACAAAGATTGCAAATAAGATCGACAGCAAGACGAACGTTGTGCTGGACTATGATTTTGCAAATATGTCCCAGGATCAGAAGACGATTTTTGACGCCAGCGGCAACGGATACCACGGAACGGTTACAGGCGGAGAAGTTGTGACGAAAGCAGGCACAAAGATGTTGAAGTTTGACGGCAGTACAACAATCAAAACGCCGCTTACGACCCTGGGGTATCCGTATACGATGAGCTTTGACGTATATCTGGACGGCAATGAGAACAACGATAAAGATTCCGCCCTGTTCAGCGGTTATGACGGCAGGCTGCAGGCGGCGGGATTAAACGGAAATCTGGGACTGAACCGGGATTATTTTACGCAGTCGTTCGATTATCCGATTGCGTCCGCCAAAATGCAGAGGATTACGATTGTAGGAACCTATCAGGCGACAAAACTCTATGTGGACGGAGAATTTAAAAAGATTCTCTACGCGGCGGCAAGCGACGCGGATCATGGCGGGGGACTCGGCGCATCGACATGGACCGATGCGGACAATAATTTCCGGACAACATTTGTATTCCCGTTAAATACGATCGGAGAACATTTCTCGGGTTATATGGGAAATATAAAAGCGTACAATAAGGCTCTGTCCGTGGATGAGCTGGCGGCGGAACAGGAACACGGAAGCCGTGACGTGGACGTGGCAAGAAATCGTTTTGCGTATGCGGATAACAAAAATTCAGCTTTTTATACGGACGGGATCCGGCTGTTTCCGGCATGGAAAGCAACCGACGGCGACGGTCATGTGCCGGGCGTACAGGGAGCTTCCGCATCATATGAATCCAGATGGAATTCTTCGGATTACGATCAGGATTTTCTGATGGTGGACCTGGGAGTTTTGAGAAAGATTTCAAAAGTAACGATCGACTGGGAAGCAAACCGCTATGCGGCTGCTTATAAGATCCTGGTGTCGGAAGACGGAACGAATTGGACGGAGGCAGCATCTGTAACCGGAAACACAAGCGCCCTGACGACAGATACGTTTCCGGAGACGACGGCGCGCTATGTGAAAATGCAGGGCGTGCAGCGCAAATCCGGTTCAAACGAATATGCCGTTTTTGAAATAAAAGTATGCGAGACGGTGGATAAGACGGCTCTTTTTGAAAAATGCCGGGAAGCAGAGTCTTCATTTCAAAATATCGGATGGGAAACAGACGGGGCAGACAGCCGGTTCTATGAAAGCCTGGTTTTTGCAAAAGCCGTTTGCGGAGACGTTATGGCGGGACAGGAAGAGACGGATGCGGCAAAGAATGAATTAGAGAAAGCGGCGGCAAACTGGAAGGAGAAGAAGCAGCTGGTTACAGACGCAGAAGAGATTCGTTCCAAGAAAGCAGAGTATGACGCGGTAAGTTTTCAGAAATTTGAGGCGGCTTATGCTGCAATCGTGAATGCGGGAGACGATATATCTGCCGAAAGATACGAAGAATTGTTAAAAGCGCTGAGGGAAGCCATACGTTCCCTTACAAAAAAATCCGTACGTCTTGCGGCTCCGTCCGTAACTTCTGTCAAGAGCCAGCCGACGAATGTAAAAATAACCTGGAACGCCGTTGCCAATGCAGGCGCCTATCAGCTGTATCGTAAGGTAGGGAGCAGCGTGACAAAAGTAGGAAACGCCGTAACCGGCACACAGGCGTTGGATGAAAATCCGGCGGGCGGCAAATCGATGTCCTATTATGTCGTTGCAATTGGAAAAGCAGGCAGCATTTATACAGACAGCGCGGCTGGAAAAGCAATGAATATCCAGCTGCCGAAGGCGACGAATAAATTGACGGCTTCCCAGGTGAAGGGCAAGAAGGCAGTAACTTTGAAGTGGAAGAAGGTCAAAGGCGCATCTTCTTACCTGATCTTCCGGGCAGAGGGCAAAAAGGCGTTCAAAAAGATTGCGGCGGTTAAGAAAAAAATAACGTACCGCGATGCAAAGAAGCTGAAAAAAGGAAAGAGCTATTCTTATAAAATCGTAGCCGTATCCAAAAAGCTGTACAGTCCGATGAAACCGGCGAAGAAAGCAGTCAAAATCAAATAATGAGGAGAAAAGAAGAGGTTTAGGAGGTATCACATCATGGCATGGTATGATGAAGCAGTATTTTATCACATTTATCCGTTGGGGCTTACAGGAGCCCCGAAAGAAAATTCTTATGGAAAGCCGGAACATCGTCTCAATACGTTGATTCCCTGGATTTCTCATATAAAAAAGATCGGGTGCGACGCAATCTATATCGGACCGCTGTTTGAATCGGTCGGGCACGGATACGAGACGACGGATTATAAAAAACTGGACAGCCGCCTCGGAACGAATGAGGATCTGGCGAATTATGTAAAGGAATGTCACAAACAGGGAATCCGTGTTATTTTAGACGGTGTGTTCAATCACACCGGCCGCGATTTTTTCGCATTTGCCGATATTAAGAAAAACAGGGAAAAATCTCCTTATAAAGACTGGTACTGTAATGTGAACTTTTATGGAAATAACGAATATAACGACGGTTTTTCCTATGAAAACTGGGGAGGATATAATCTGCTCGTAAAGTTAAATCAGCATAATCCGGCGGTCCGGGACTATATCTGTGATGTGGTACGGTTCTGGGTTCGTGAATTTGATATCGACGGGATCCGTTTGGATGCGGCGGATGTGCTGGATTTTGACTATATGCATGCGCTTCGTTCGGTGGCGGAGGAAGTGAAGCCGGAGTTCTGGCTGATGGGCGAAGTAATTCACGGCGATTATACGCGCTGGGTCAATGAGGGGACGCTGCATTCCGTGACGAATTATCAGCTGCACAAGGCGCTGTATTCCGGGCACAACGACCATAATTATTTTGAAATTGCCCATACGGTAAAAAATCTGTATGCCAAAGGGGGAAACCGCCCCGACGGCTTGAAGCTTTATAATTTTGTAGACAATCATGACGTGGAACGGATTTACACCAAGTTAAACGTCAAAGCACATTTTACGCCGGTTCATATTCTGCTGTATACGCTTCCGGGCATTCCGTCTGTTTATTACGGTTCGGAATTTGGAATTGAAGGGAAAAAAGACCGGTTTTCCGATGATTCTCTGCGTCCCGCGCTGTCGTTTTCCGAATGCCAGAATGCCGCGGAACAAAATCCGTTTACGCGTCTGATCGCGGCGCTGGGGAAAGTACGCAAGAGTGCGGCTCCGCTTTCTTACGGGGATTATAACGAGCTGCTCCTGACAAACCGGCAGTATGCATTTTCCAGAAATTATGAGGGAGAATCGGTGGTCGTTGCCGTAAACAATGACGACAGCGATTACGTAATGACACTGCCGGCGGGGAATGCCGCAGAATATATCGGCGCTTTGTCCGGCGAGAGAGTCAGCGTAACCGGCGGAAATATCGCAGTCAACATCAAGGCAAACGCAGGAGAAATCTGGCTTCCGGTATCCGGGGAACGTAGGGCAGACCAAACGCCGTCAGGTTCCGTGATTCCGGATACATCTGACCTGATCAAAGCAGAAGCGATGCCGCAGTCTTTGGCAGAACCGAAAGCATGCGCAAAACCTGAGCCAAAGGAAGATGCGGCTGCAAAAGAAGAACCTGCTGCAGAGAAAAAAGAGAACGCCAAAGAAGCGCCGGACGAATCATTTGAGAAAGGAAGAATTGCCGGGCTGCAGGAAGCGATCCTTGCGATTATGGAAAAAAACGGTCCGGTCACGGAACAGATGAAACGGGATGTCAGGAATAATGTCTATCACGATTCCCTGATCACATGGATCAAAAGTTTTCGTTAAGTGTACGGCAGAACAATGATCGCAGCAAACGATTTCAAGATTTATGGTTGACAGCAGATGCCTGATATGGTAAACTGTCTTCAGTTAAAAAGAACAGATAAAGTCAGTGAGCAAAGAGAGTACCATAGAAAGGTTCCTCACAGAGAGTCATCGGCGGTGGAAGATGACAGGAAAGTTTTATGGGAATGGGTTTGTGAGACGCAAAGCGAATCAGAGTAGCGGATGCCGTGTTCCTCACGTTACAGGGGTGAGATATCGAAGAAATTCCGTATCAAAATGAGACTATGCGATAGGTGGCGAGTATTTTCCGAATCGGGGAATACTCGCTTTTTGTATACAAAGACCGGCATTGCCGTCTTTTGTAAACACGGCATAGTAAATACCGGGTGGCACCACGAGAAGATCGTCCCGGACGTTCTGGCTTAGTTCCAGAATGTCCGGGATATTTTTATTGCCGCGTATCGAAATCCATTGACCCGCAGAAACCGGGAGCTGCGGGATCGAACGGCTTTGTCTTGTGCAGATCACAGGAGGTTATGATGTGAAAAGAGTGTATCGAGTGTATAAAAAGACGGTCAGCCTTGTAGATGAGACCGCAGCCGGCATGTATCAAAATCTGGCAGGAAATAAAACCGGTTTTTTACTGGAAAGTTATGATAAAAGCTATGACAGGTTTACGGTCTTTGGCGTAAATCCGGAAGAAATCGTCCGGTCGAACGGACAGTCTTTAGAAATTTTGTATGCAGACGGCAGAATACGGAGAAAAGAGGGAAACCCTCTGGAATTGCTGAAAGAATATTACAGTGAGTTTGAAATCAGAAAAGAAGCAGGAGACGCCGGATTTTCGGGAGGGCTGGTGGGAAATCTGGGCTACGATTTTATACGATATACGGAACAGGTCCCGGATAAAAATCCGGATGAAATAGGAATAGATTCGATACAGATGATGTGGGTGAAAGAATGTATTGTGGCGGATCTTCTGGCGGAAACGATAACGGCCGTTGTATTGGAAGCAGACAGCGGCGAGGGCAAAGCGCTCGCTTTGGAAAAGGCAGAGAAATTACTGCATGCAGTTCAGGCAAAGCCGGAAGAAGAGAAACTGTTTGAACCGGACGGCAGAATTGTAAACACGTCGGATACGCCGGAAGAATATATCCAGAAAGTGCAAAAGATCAAACAATATATCAAAGAGGGGCATGTATTTCAGACCGTGCTGTCCCAGAGATGGACGGTAGAGACCGGATTAAGCGGATTTGAAATCTATCGAAAGCTGCGCCGGTTAAACCCGTCTCCGTACTTGTATTACTTCAATTACGGTTCGTTTGAAGTCATCGGCAGTTCCCCGGAGATGATCGTAAAAAAACAGGGGGACCGCATGTATACCTGCCCCATTGCAGGCACAAGAAAACGGGGACAGGATGACATACAGGATGACCGGCTGAAAAGAGAGCTTCTCGCGGATGAGAAAGAGCGCGCGGAGCATGTGATGCTGGTGGACCTTGCAAGAAATGATATGGGAAAGGTTTCAGCGTTTGGAAGCGTAAAAGTGACGGAATTTATGGATGTAAAAAAATTTTCCCATGTCATGCATCTGGTGTCGAAAGTAGAAGGCAGGAGACAAAAAGAGCTGCATCCGCTTGATCTGGCGGCTTCTTTTCTTCCGGCAGGAACATTAAGCGGCGCGCCGAAGATACGGGCAATGGAAATTATCGACGAATTAGAGAAGGTAAAGCGGGGGCTGTACGGAGGTGCGACCGGATATATTGATTTTTCCGGTGATATGGATTTTTGCATCACCATCCGTACAATGGTCAAACGAAACGGAACCGTTTATCTGCAGGCAGGAGCCGGTATTGTGGCGGATTCTGTGCCGGAGAGGGAATATGAAGAGTGCTGCCATAAAGTTATGGCGCTTGCAAGTACATTGATTCCGGATGGCGTAAGAATAAGAAATCAGGAGGTGTGCAAATGATTTTGCTGATTGACAATTATGACTCCTTTACGTATAACCTCTATCAGTATTTGGGCGTTTTTTGTGAAGAGATTCAGGTGGTTCGGAACGATCAGATTACAATAGAAGAGATCGGACAATTAAAACCGGATCATATCGTGCTGTCGCCCGGACCAAAATCGCCCCGAGAGGCCGGTATCTGTGTGAAAGCCATACAGGCATTTTGGCGCCAAATTCCGATTCTTGGTATCTGCCTGGGACATCAGTGTATCGGAGAGGCGTTTGGAGGAACGGTATCGTACGCAAAGGAACTATACCACGGAAAACAGTCTGAAATTTACCATAATCAAGAAGGCTTGTTTCAGGGGCTTCCTTCTCCGGTTACGGCGGCACGATATCACTCCCTTGCTGTTTTGAAACAAGGCCTGCCGGTTTGTTTCAAGGTTACGGCAGAGACGAAAGACGGGGAGATTATGGCAATGGAGCATAAAAAATTTCCGGTGTACGGGCTGCAGTTTCATCCGGAATCTGTTGTGACAAAGTACGGCAGGCGTATGATGGAACATTTTTTAAACTGCAGAAGCGGCTGGAAACGATAAGCTCTGACGGACGCAGACGTAACACCTGGATGCGGATGGAGATATGGAGGAATGCATGATGTTAAAGAAAATTACAGCGGATAAACGGATCCGGTTAGAAAAACAGAAAGCGTTGGTTCCCTTTTGTGCAATCAGACGGGAAGCAGAGCTGGCGAACAGGAAAGAGGGTCTTTTTGATCAGGCGTTGCAGAAAAAAGGAATTTCGATAATCGGGGAATTTAAAAACGCTTCTCCGAGCCTGGGAAAAATAAAAAGCAAAATCACTATGAAAGAACGAATGGAGGCGTATCAGGCGTCGGTAGACGCGATTTCCTGTCTGACGGAAGAAGATCATTTTCTGGGGAGTATCGACGATCTGAAAAAAATCCGAACGATGACGGAGCTTCCCATTCTGCGGAAAGATTTTATGATAGACGAATATCAGTTTTATGAAGCGAAAGCGGCCGGGGCAGACGCCGTTCTTTTGATCGCTGCGATTTTAGACGATGTGCAGATGAGAGATTTTTATGGTCTTACGAAAGCGCTTCACATGGATGCGCTGGTGGAAGTACATGACGAATGGGAGCTGGAGCGGGCGCTTTTGGCGGATGTTTCCGTTATCGGCATCAATAACAGGGATCTGAACGATTTTACGATTCGTTTAGAAACGACAAAACGTCTCTCATCCATGGTTCCCCAAGGAAAACGGATTGTTTCGGAAAGCGGCGTTAGAGAGGATGCGCATATACAGTATCTAAAAGAGTGCGGCGTAGACGCGTGTTTGGTCGGAAGGGCATTGATGGAAGCAGAAGATCCCAAGGAGCTGGTAAAACGATGGAAACATTACGAAAGAAACCAAAGATAAAAATCTGCGGTATTACGAGCCGAGAAGAAGCAGAGTATCTGAACGAAGCAAACGCAGAGTATGCGGGATTTGTTCTTTATGAAAAAAGCAGACGCAAGGTCAACTTCTCTTTGGCGGCGGAGGCGATGGAAGCGCTGAAAGAGGGAATCTTAAAAGTGGCGGTGGTCGTAGATCCTTCTCTTGCATTGGTCCGGGAAATTGAACAGCAAAAATTTGATATCATTCAGGTACACGGAACACTGTGCAGGGAGGTAAGAGAAGGAGCAAAACTGCCGGTCTTTCGGGCAGTCAATATTTCGGATCCAACGATGTGGAAAGCTTTTACGAAAGAAGAGATTGCGGCAGGAGGATGTATTGCCGGGTATGTGGCGGACGGAGCCGGATATGGTGGCGGCGTTGGGTTTGACTGGAAAAACCTGGGGGAAGAAGTCCGCCGTTTTGCAGGGAATACGCAGCTGATGCTGGCAGGAGGGCTTACGGAAGAAAACGTAAGAGAAGCTATCCGGCATGTGGCGCCGGATATTGTGGATGTCAGCAGCGGCGTAGAGGAAAACGGTATAAAGAGCAGAGAAAAAATAATCAGATTTGTCAGAAAGGTGAGGGAGAATGAACAGTAAATGTTATTATGGAGCATACGGAGGACAGTTTGTAGCGGAATCGCTGATGCATACGTTAAAAGAGCTGGAAGAGACGTTTGAAGCGGCGCTTTTAGACCCCGAATTTCAAAAAGAATACCGGGACTGCCTGCGGCAGTATGTGGGTAGGGAGACGCCGCTGTATTTTGCGAAAAGGCTCAGCGAAGCGTACGGTACGAAGATTTATCTGAAACGGGAGGATTTAAACCATACGGGCGCGCACAAGATCAATAATGTGATCGGCCAGATCTTACTGGCAAAACGCATGGGCAAAAAGAAAGTCATCGCAGAGACGGGCGCCGGACAGCACGGAGTAGCGACGGCAACCGGGGCGGCTTTATTTGACATGGAGTGTACGGTATATATGGGAGAAGAGGATATGAAACGGCAGGCGTTAAATGTTCTGCGTATGGAAATGCTGGGCGCAAAAGTCGTCTGCGTCCGTTCCGGAAGCAATACGTTAAAAGATGCGACCAATGAAGCAATCCGTATGTGGGCAAAAACGGCGGAAGATACGTTTTATGTGATCGGTTCGGCGGTCGGTCCGTACCCGTATCCGAAAATAGTAAAGGAGTTTCAAAGCGTAATCAGCCGGGAAGCAAAAGTACAATATCTGGAAGCGGAGCAGAAACTGCCGGACGCCGTGTTGGCCTGTGTAGGCGGCGGATCCAATTCCATCGGAATGTTTGCAGATTTCATTGCGGAGGAAGGCGTAGAACTGATCGGCGTGGAAGCGGCAGGAAAAGGGCTGGAAACGGAAGAACACGCCGCGGCAATGGCGAAGGGGCGGCCGGGGACGCTGCATGGCATGCGGTCATATCTTCTGCAGGATGAAAACGGGAATATAAAGCTGGCGCATTCGATTTCGGCAGGGCTGGATTATCCGGGCGTAGGACCGGAACATGCATATTTAAAAGATACAAAACGCGCCGAGTATACCGCAGTCACAGACCGGGAAGCAATGGATGCGCTGATGGAACTTTGCCGTCTGGAAGGCATTATTGCGGCGATCGAAAGCGCTCATGCCCTTGCATATGCAAAGAAAAAAGCAAAGGCAATGCACAAGGAACAGGGAATGATCGTGTGTTTATCCGGAAGAGGGGATAAAGACGTACATACGATCGCGGATTATCTGGCAGGCAGAGACTACTGGAACTGACAGCTGCCGACAGAAAGGAAAACAGACCGAAACATTTTAAGGTTACAAAACCGAGTAGAAGCAGGATATGAGAACTATCGCATAATTGAAGGAATGGAGGAAATCATGAATCGAATCGAACAGAAAATGGCGCTGTTGAAAGAAAAAAACGAGAAAGCGCTGATTACCTATATGACGGCGGGACTGCCGGATCTTAACGGGACAAAAGAACTGGTTCGGGCACAGGAGGAAGCAGGAGTCGATGTGATCGAGCTGGGAATTCCTTTTTCGGATCCGATCGCAGACGGGCCGGTGATCCAGAATGCATCGTACCGGTCGATCTGCCTGGGAACAACGTTAAAAAAAGTGTTTCAATTGACGGAAGAACTGCGCCGTATGGGAGTGGAAATTCCGATTGTATATATGATGTATTACAATACGATTTTGTCTTACGGAATCGAAGCATTTGCAAAAAAATGCAAAGAGGCGGGGGTGGACGGCGTAATCGTGCCGGATCTTCCGTTAGAAGAGCAGGCAGAGCTTACAAATGCGCTCAATCGGCAGAACGGAGCGATTTTTATCCAGCTGGTTTCTCCGTCCTCAAAAGAGAGAATACCTTTGATCTTAGAACATGCCAGAGGGTTTGTATACTGCGTTTCTTCCATGGGCGTGACCGGAGGGGAGGGGACGTTTCATGAGGAGATTCTTGCGTACCTAAAAGAAGTAAAACAAATATCGCATGTGCCGATCATGATGGGATTTGGCGTCCGGACGCCTGAGGATCTTAAACCGATGCAAGAAGTGATCGACGGAGCCATTGTCGGAACGCATTTTATGCGGGTTTTGGAGGAAGCCGACTACAGCGCTGCTGCAGCGAAAAACTATTGCAGAAATTTTAAAAAACGTTTTTAAAGAAGCGGATCGTTACGGGTTTTGATTTTTTAAAACGAAAAGAAGAAAATGGTGAGGAGGAAGAGAGATGAAGGATGCAATCAAGAAAGTGACAGAAGGAACACATCTGACAGAAAAAGAAGCGGAACGAGCGATGGAAATTGTCTTAAGCGGCGAGGCAACGCAGGCGCAGATCGGTTCATTTTTGACGGCGCTTCGGATGAAAGGGGAAACCGTGGATGAGCTGACTGGATTTGCCTGTGTTTTAAAAGAAAAAGCCGATACAATTTCACCCCACTGCAGTACGTATATGGATTTTGTGGGAACGGGGGGAGATATGACATTTACGTTTAATATTTCAACCACCGGGGCATTTGTGGCGGCAGGCGCCGGCGTGCATGTGGCAAAGCACGGAAACCGTTCGATTTCATCCAAAAGCGGCGCGGGAGACGTACTGGAAGCGCTTGGCGTAAATATTACGGCTCCGCCGAATGTGGTGGAGCGCTGCGTCGATCAGGTTGGGCTTGGATTTATGTTTGCGCCTGCGTTTAACAAATGCATGCGTCATGTCGGTCAGGCGAGAAAAGATATGGGGATACGAACCGTATTTAATATTCTGGGACCCCTGGCAAACCCTTCCAGGGCAAAGGAAATGCTGGTAGGCGTATACGAACCGGAGATGACAGAGAAGATGGCAGAGGTTATGAGACGGCTGGGCGTTAAACGCGCATTTGTTGTAAGCGGCAAAAACCGGATGGATGAACTGACGACAACGGGAGCTACGGTGGTTTCGGAAATTAAAGACGGAACGGTAGTTACCTATGAGGTGATGCCTGAAGAATACGGATTTCAGAGAGCTTGTCTAAAGGATCTTACAGGCGGCGACGGAGCGGTGAATGCAGAGATCACAAAACGTATTCTTAAAGGAGAAAAAGGCCCAAAGCGGGATATTACCGTGTTAAATGCAGGCGCGGCAATTTATCTTGCGGGAATGGCGGACTCGGTGCAAGAGGGGATCGGTATGGCGGAAGAATCCATCGATTCCGGAAAGGCGTATCGTGTTTTGGAAAAACTCATAGAAGCGTCAAATGCCTGATTCTGCGGTTGTGTTTTTGGGAAAATGATGGTAAGATAAAAAAGCCGAAGGCATTTTGTACTGTAAAAAATTTGATTGGGGTATAAAAACATGAGAACAGGCGGTATTTTAATGCACATTTCTTCCCTGCCATCGGAATACGGGATCGGAACGATGGGAAAGGAAGCGAGAAAATTTGTGGATTTTTTGGTAAAGGCGGGGCAGACGTACTGGCAGATCCTCCCGGTTTGCCCGACCAGTTACGGGGATTCTCCTTATCAGTCATTTTCCAGTTTTGCAGGCAATCCTTACTTTATAGACCTGACACTGCTCTGCAGGGAAAAACTGCTCAAAAAAGAGGAATGCGAATCGTATTTCTGGGGTAAAAAAAGCACAGAGGCAGATTTTGGAACGCTGTATCAGAATCGGTACGACCTGTTAAAAAAAGCGCACAGCCGTTTTCGGAAAAGAGAACCGGAGGAGTTTTCTTTTTTCTGTGAAGAAGAAAAAGAATGGCTGTCGGATTACGCTGTGTTTATGGCGTTAAAGGATGCGCATCAGGGAGCGGCATGGGAAGAGTGGGAGGATGATTTCAGGTTCCGCAAAGATACGGCGATGCAGAAAGCCAGGATCACATATGCCGAAGAGATTCATTTTTACCAGATGCTGCAGTATCTGTTTTTCAAACAGTGGAGAAGTTTAAAAGAATATGCCAACGAAAAAGGCATTCAGATCATCGGGGACGTGCCGATTTACGTGGCGGGAGACAGCGCCGACGTGTGGGCGAATCCGGATCAGTTTTATCTGGATGAACAGCTGCATCCGATCGAGGTGGCAGGCTGTCCGCCCGACGCATTTTCGGAAGACGGGCAGCTTTGGGGGAATCCGCTGTTTCGATGGGACGTGATGAAAAGAGACGGTTATGCGTTTTGGACGAAGCGGATTTCGGCAATGTCAAAGCTCTATGACGTCGTGCGGATCGACCATTTTCGCGGGTTTGATTCTTATTATGCCATTCCTGCCGGTGAAACAACGGCGAAAAACGGAGAGTGGAGAAAAGGTCCCGGAATGGATTTGTTCCGTACGTTGGAGAAAAAACTGGGCAAATTGAATATTATCGTGGAAGACCTTGGATTTTTGACGCCGTCCGTATTAAAGCTTGTAAAAAAATCCGGTTTTCCCGGCATGAAAGTCCTGCAGTTTGCATTTGACCCAAGAGAAGAAAGCGACTATCTTCCGCATAATTATAAGAAGCACAGCGTTGTGTATACCGGAACACATGATAACGATACGGCGGCGGGTTGGTTCAAAACGGCGCCGCGGGAATGCGTGAATTTTGCGAAAAACTATTTAAATCTGACAAAAGAGGAAGGATACCACTGGGGTATGATGCGCGGCGCCTGGGCAAGCGTCAGCGACCTGGCGGTCGTACCGATGCAGGATATCTTAGGACTGGGAAGCGAGGCGCGCATGAATACGCCGTCCACGCTTGGCTGTAACTGGAAATGGAGGGCTGCGCCGGATCAGATCACGCCGAAGCTTGCCGCAAAAGTCCGGAAATATATGAAAATGTACGGCAGAGAGAGAATTGCGGAACCGGATCACAAACAAGCAAAACGCAGTGAAAAAAAGAAAAAAAAGAAAAAGAAAGAAAAATCTTGAAATGCAGGAAACGATAGGATAGAATAAAACCGTCGCTTGGCGCCGCGTGTAAGCAGCCGGGCGGCGGTTATCAGTTTGAGGAAAAGAATGACAGGAGTGATGAATTGCATGAGGAAAACCAAAATCGTATGTACCTTAGGACCCGCAACGGATCAAGGGGATGTGTTGGAACAACTGATCATAAAAGGAATGAACGTGGCGAGATGCAATTTTTCCCACGGAAGTTATGACGAGCACAAAGCCAGAATTGATAAAGTGAAAGAACTGCGCGAGAAACACCATATGGCTACGGCAATTATGCTCGATACGAAAGGACCGGAAATCCGTCTGGGACTGTTTCGCGATCATGAAGTGATGCTTGAGGCGGGAGATAAGTTTGTATTGTATATGAAAGAACGGGAAGGCGACAAGAACGGTATTTCCATCACATATCCGGATTTGGATCAAGATGTGGAAGTCGGTACGACGATTTTAATCGACGACGGACTGGTCGAGATGGAAGTGACGGAATTAAAAGAGGGAGAGATCGTCTGCGTGATCAAAAACGGCGGAAAAGTATCCGACCGGAAAGGCGTAAACGTGCCGAATGTCAAGCTGTCCATGCCGTTTTTAAGCGATAAGGATAAAGAAGATATGCTGTTCGGCATCAAAAACGACGTCGACTTTATTGCGGCATCGTTTGTCCGGCGTGCGGATGATATCAATAAAATGCGCAAGTATTTAAACGATCACGGCGGATATGACGTGCATATTATCGCAAAGATCGAAAACCGGGAAGGCGTGGAAAATATCGACGAGATATTGGCGGCTGCCGAAGGCGTTATGGTGGCGAGAGGCGATATGGGCGTTGAAATTCCGTATGAAGAAGTTCCCGTGATCCAGAAAATGATGATCAAAAAATGCGTGATGGCAGGCAAACAGGTCATTACCGCGACGCAGATGTTAGATTCCATGATGAAGAATCCAAGGCCGACCAGGGCGGAGACGACAGACGTTGCCAATGCCATTTACGACGGCACAGGCGCAATCATGCTTTCCGGGGAAACGGCGGCAGGCGCGTATCCGGTGGAAGCTTTGGAGACGATGGTTCGGATTGCCGACCGTACGGAACAGGATATCGATTACCGGAAGCGGTTCTTTGCGAGAGAGCGGAAAGCCAATCCGGATGTGACCGACGCGATCTGTCATGCGACCTGTACAACGGCGCTTGACTTAAACGCAAAATCAATCGTAACCGTTACCCAGAGCGGGCATTCCGCAAGGAATATTGCAAAATACTGTCCGGCGAGCGGACTGATCTGCGGGGCGACGGAAGAAAAAGTAGCGCGCCAGTTAAGCCTGGTATGGGGCGCGGTACCGATTATGCTCGAGAAGAAAAAAGACGTTTTTGAACTTTTCGATCATGCGCTTGAAGTCGCGGAAGAACAGGGATACCTGGAAAAAGGCGATATGACGGTCATTACTTCGGGCGTTCCGATCGGCGTATCCGGAACAACCAACATGATCAAAGTACAGATTGTATAAGTTTTTTTGACGAACGTTTTTTTCAGTCATAAACAAATACTCCTTTCATACAATGTATAAAGTTCTATTTCAAAGGTACATTGCAGGAAAGGAGTTATTTTTTATGGAAATGGCGTCTGAAAAAGAATTCAATCTTTACAGGGATATACAAAAACGGACCGGCGGAGAAATTTATATCGGGATCGTAGGTCCTGTGCGCACAGGCAAGTCTACGTTTATTAAGCGTTTTATGGATCTGATGGTTCTTCCGAACATGGAAGATGAAAACATAAAAGCAAGAACCGTCGACGAACTTCCGCAGTCCGCGCAGGGTAAAACAATTATGACGACAGAGCCGAAATTTATTCCGAAAGATGCCGCGTCGATTCATCTGGACGGGGATACCGAGGTCAAAGTCCGCCTGATCGACTGCGTCGGCTATATGGTGGACGGCGCCGCAGGGCATATGGAGGGAAACAATAAGCGTATGGTAAAAACGCCGTGGTTTGATTATGAGATACCTTTTGTGGATGCGGCTTCGATCGGCACGCAGAAAGTGATAAAAGAGCATTCCACGATCGGAATCGTAGTGACGACAGACGGTTCGTTCGGAGAATTAAAGCGGGAGAATTATCTGGCGGCGGAAGAAAAGACAATCGGCGAGTTAAAGACGTTGGGTAAACCGTTTGTCGTGGTATTAAATTCGGAACGTCCCTACAGCGAAGAGACGGGAAAACTGGCGGAGCGGATGAGCGAACAATACCAGACGCCCGTGATTCCGGTCAGCTGCGAACAGCTTCGGAAAGAGGATATTAACCGGATTTTGGAAAGCATCTTATATGAATTTCCGATTGCAAAGATGGAATTTTATATTCCCAAATGGGCAGAGATGCTTCCTTGTTCCAACCGTATGAAAGAAAACGTAATTGAAAATGCCAGGGCAATTTTAAATTCGGTAACAAAAGCAAAAGATATGAAGCTGATCGGCAAGCAGGAAAATTCCGAATATATTGCGGATATCCATCTGGATAAAGTGGATTTGGCGCAGGGGCTTTTGAAGATCAAGATTGAAATGGAGGATAAGTACTATTACGAAAATATCAGCGAACTGACCGGCGTTCCGATTCAGGGAGAATATCAGTTAATTTCTCTGATCAAAGAGCTTTCGGAGCAAAAGAGTTCGTTTGAAAAAGTGGCGGATGCGGTGAATGCCGTGCAGATGAAAGGGTATGGGGTGATTCATCCGCAGTTAAACGATATTACGCTCGAGGAACCGGAATTGATCCGGCATGGGAATAAGTATGGTGTGAAATTGAAAGCAACGTCGCCTTCCGTGCATTTGATCCGGGCAAATATTGAAACGGAGATTGCACCGATCGTGGGAAGCGAGGAGCAGGCGAAGGATTTGATCGATTATATCAAAGAGGGACAGAATACGGAACGCGGAATCTGGGATACGAATATTTTCGGGAAGTCCGTCGGCGAATTGATGGAGGACGGGATTCGGAGTAAGATTTCCATGATGGACGACGAATGCCAGATGAAGCTGCAGGATACGATGCAGAAGATTGTGAATGACAGTAACGGGGGATTGGTTTGTATTATTATTTGATGAAATGAAGGGGAGGTGGGAACGTACGCCGGGCGGCGTCTTCCGTTTCCTGCCGGGCACGCTTGCGCTAATTGACGCTCGCAGCGGTACGTAAGGCGCCAAAGTACGGCGCCTAAGTACCGGCGGCGTCAAAATGCCCTGCAGTGAAACGGGAGACGCCGCCTGGCTGTATGTTGGAACGACGGTTCATTTTGTGAAATGATTGGGTGAGAATGCCGGGGGAGAAATCCTCGGTTTTTTTGTGTCTAATATGTTGGTGTAAGTTGTTTGATTGTTTTTGATGGGGGAATGTGATTGGATGAAGGAGTTTTTTGTGTTTTAGATATGAGAATGTGCAGGATAGAAGATTTGTGTTTGGTTTTTGTGATTTGTTTTTAATATTTTTTTAATTTTTTGATTGATTTTGAAAAGGTGTTTACGTAATGAATTTTATGTGATAGGATGAAAATATATATAAAATATTTTGTTGAGTTGCGCAAATAAGGGGGTTATGCATATGATGAAAAGAAGAATGACAGCGGTTTTAATGACAGCGGCGCTTGTTGCTGCGTCGCCGGCAGCTGTTTTGGCAGATTCTGTTACAGTAGAACCGGAGGGAAAGCAGTATGTGATCGTGGCGGAGGACAAGGAGGCTTATGCCGCGGTTTCGGAGGAAATCGGAGAAGGTGCAATGGCGGAGGATCCGGTGCTTAAGGAGAACCAGGTCATTGCCGTTGTGCTGACGGAAGCGGAAGCAGAAGCGTTGGGGGAAGACGGCGTTCTGGTGGAAGAAGACATTATCCTTTCCGGGAGCACGGAAGAAACCGGCGGGGAAGTGCTTACAGAAGAAAGAGACGGGGAAGAAGAGACCGTGATTACGGAAGAAGAGGCGCGGCAGAGGAAGCTTGCGGTAAAGCAGAAGAAGCAGGAAGCGCTGGACCGGGACGGGGAAGAAGACGGGACGGATGAGACAGAAGACGGGAATGAGCCTGAATGGAACTTGAAGGCAGTCAACGCCGAAGGGCTGGCGGAAGAAGGGGAAGGCAAAGTGCGGGCGAAAGTTGCCGTGCTGGATTCCGGCGTGGATTATGTAACGGGGATCAACCTGGAAGGATATGTAAACCTGGTCGAAGGGGAAGAAGAACTCTCACCGATTTTCCAGGACCTTACCGGGCATGGGACGGGGATCGCCGGCATTATATCCGGGAACGGGGAAACGGGCATCCATGGCGTGAACCCGCATGCAGAAGTGTATTCGGTGAAAGTGCTGGACGGGGAAAACAAGGCTCCGCTCAGCCGGATCATTAAGGGAATTTACTGGTGCATCGAAGCGGAAATGGACATCATCAACATGAGTTTTGGAACGCCGGTGTATTCCAAGGCCTTAGAGCAGGCGGTGAAGGACGCGGACGCGGCAGGAATTTTGATGGTGGGAGCAGCCGGAAACGGGGGCGGCGCGGTGGAATACCCGGCGGCGTTTCCGGAAGTCATGGCAGTGGCGGCGGCAGGCCCGGAGGCTGAGGTCAGTGAATTCAGCAATACCGGGGAAGAACTGGATGTGGCGGCCCCGGGAGAAAAAGTCCGGGTTGCGGCATTTTTTGACGGGAACCAGGTCACGCACGGGACCAGCATTGCCGTGCCGCATGTCACGGGGGCGGCGTCGCTGCTGTGGGAGAAGGATTTAACGAAGCCAAGTATATTTATCCGGCGGCTGATTGAGGAGAGTGCAAAAGAAATGGAAGGGACGGATGCATGCGGGCTTTTGGATGTGGGGTATGCGCTTGAGGCATACGATGGTTTTGCAGAACGGTTTGATGAAGAAGGGGAGACACCGGAAACGGGGATCCTTAAGAATACGGAAACCCCGGAGAGCTTTGAAGAGGTAAATACAGACGAAGCGTACGTGGAAGGGCGCTGGGGAGGAAGCAATCATAAAGCGGCCGTAGATACGGGAAGCAAAGGAAAAGGATTCAGCACGGCGGCGATCAATGTGATTAAACAGGGGGCGGTGTATCCGGATAAGTCAGACTGGCAGGGCGGAAACAGATATCCCTGGTGGCATGGGAGGTGGGAGACAAAGGAATCTACCGTTACTGATTATAAAATAAAAAAAGGCGGAAAAGAAGTCAGCAGGATCTGGGATGTTAATTATGCGGCCGTATTGGAAATGGTCACTGAAGTTGCCACGGAGGGTGGAGAGATAAAGCCATATATGAAATGCAGCTATTTTCCTGGCATGGATTCGTATACCTATCATGAATTGAAAAAAAATCTTAACAGTTTAAAGAAAAAATATGCAACGATTTTAAGCAGCAATACAAAGGCAAACCGGAAATATTTTCTATATGGTTGCGCCATACACAGTATTACAGATGCATTTGCCCATTCTACTACATATTTAGATGGAAACAGGATTAAACATGACGGAAATGGAAAAGTAGGCAATGCAGATAAAATTGGGCATGTTCCGGATCGTTACGCAGTAGCGGTTTATGTGACGAGATATTTGTTGGAAGAATTGAAGTATGATGTTTTTTCTGATGGGGATCAGATTATTTCAGGAATAAAGAAAAAATTTAAGAGTGGAAATGCAACGTTTAAAATGATACGGTTAAAACAATATATAAACCAAACGAATGTTATGATGCAATTCTTGACAAATTAAATATCGACAAAGCTGCTTCTGAATAAGATGTTTGTATCATATTTGATATAGGAGGAATTTGTATGGGCAAAAAAATAATGATATTTTTAACGGCATGGATATGTTTTTTTCTGATTCCGACTGCAGTACCGGCGTCTGATGTGATTGAAAACAACAATAGCGGTATTCCGGATCAGGAATTGTACCAGTCGATTTTAGAAGAGTTAGGAAAGAAGCCAAATCAAAAATTCACAAGACAGGAAGCAGAAAAGATTCAAGCGCTTACAGCGGCTCCCCATGAAATAAAAAGCCTGAAGGGGATAAAATATTTGAAAAATCTCAAGTATTTGGATCTCATAGGAAGTGATCTGAAGAGTTTAAAAGGTATAGAACATCTTGGAAAACTGGAAACTTTACATGCGAATCATAATTCCATAAAGAATTTAAAGCCGTTAAAAAAATTAAAAAATCTCAAGCAATTGTACTGCGAAAGCAATCAGATTGAAACACTGAAAGGAATTGAGAAATTAAAAAAATTAGAAACCTTAGACGCCAGCTATAACCGGCTGACAAGCATAAAGGAAATCAGGGGATTAAAAAACATGGGATACCTGGATCTTAGTGCAAATGAAATTACCTCTGTAAAGCCTTTGAAAAACCTGAAAAAAGTAAAAAAATTATTTTTAAGCTATAATAAGCTGAACAGCTTAAACGGGATTGAAAACCTGACAAGAATCACCTGTCTGGATGCAAGGGGGAACCGGCTGACAAGCATCAAACAGCTAAAGAAGCTGAAAAAGTTAAGAAAACTGTATATAAAAGAAAACCAGCTGACGGACCTGAAGGGAATTGAGAAACTGGTGAATTTAAAAGATTTAAATGCGTCGTCCAACCAGCTCCGGAACATTCAGGGCATACAAAAACTGAAAAAATTATGGTATCTGAACCTGGGCAGAAACTGCCTGGTATCTGCCGGTGAAATAGCAAAATTAAAAAAACTGCGCATACTGAACCTTTGCTTTAACAAGCTGTCTTCCCTGCCCAATTTCAGAAAAATCCATCATTTGTCCGGGTTTGGCATTGCATATAATCATTTAAGCCTGGAGGAGATCAGCAGGAAAACGCCAAAATACCTTTTTTTGGACGACTGGGAAGAATATTTGAAAGTGATGGCGCTTGTACAGAATGTGGATTATACCCTGCAATTTACGGAGCCATCCGACATCACACAGATCCATAAAAATATGGATAGGATTACGGGGCATGCCTATATGCCGGATGCAGTGGTTCAGATGATCGTAAGCAGGAGCCGCATGGAAGATGATGATTGTGAGGTGATCCTGCGGGAAGTGCGTGTGGATGAGAATGGAGATTTTGTGTTTGACAACCTGAATTTCGACCAGCTGGAACCGGGCTATGATTATTTTATTGCGTTTGACATCGACTATGATTTTTATAAGGTTACGACAGATAGTGATTATTACTATGATCCCAGCCTGCGGTGGTACAGGATCAATTGATACTGGGAAGAAAGCAAAATCAGAATGCTGAAAATAAAACAATCGGAATCCGTACGTTGTAATTAGAAAGAAAGTTCGCTATACCAAAGCAACACAGTATAGCGGATTTTCGTCATTATAAGCGTTTTGCAATTGTTTTTAGCGGCAGTCATGTATGTTTTAAAAGGGGAGGACTCTGGTATGGTAAGAACGGTAGCGATCGGAATACAGAACTTCGGCGACTTGATACAGAAGAACTATTTTTATATAGACAAAACGGCTTTTATCAAGGAATGGTGGGACGGCGGGGACAGCGTGACGCTGATCGCCCGTCCCAGGCGTTTCGGAAAAACTTTGAATATGAGCATGGTGGAACAGTTTTTCTCAATCGATTACGCAGGAAGGAAAGACCTGTTTGAAGGGCTTTTTATTTAGAAGGATGAAAAGTTCCGCCGGCTGCAGGGGACGTATCCTGTGATCAGCCTTTCTTTTGCCCGGGTGAAAGAAACGGATTACGTGACGGCCAAAGAAAAAATCTGTGAAATTATTACAAAAGAAGTATGGATCGTGCGTTGAATTTGCCCCAATGCCGGATACCATAAAGTTTTTATTTGCGGAAAAAGCCGGGGATATATTTTGGCAGGCGGAACAGTTCCATCGCCGAAAATAACGGTTGCGGCAGCGGTGTATTACGCTTATAATGGAAACACAGGAAAAAGAAGCGGAGGCAGGGTATGAACGAAGTATACGAAAAGCTGCAGAATTGTTATAAAAGTATCCGAAAACAGATCGATTTTAATCCCCGGATTGCATTGGTGTTAGGTTCCGGGTTAGGAGAATTCGGCGATCGGATTTCGGTAGAATCAGTCTTGGATTATCATGAAATCGAAGGATTCCCGGTGTCCACCGTGCCGGGACATAAAGGAAGGTTCCTCTTCGGTTTTATTGAGGACGTGCCGGTGGTTTGTATGCAGGGGCGCGTGCATTATTACGAAGGATATTCCATGCAGGATGTCGTGCTTCCGATCCGTCTGATGAAACAGATGGGAGCAAAGGTTTTATTTTTGACGAATGCATCCGGCGGCATTCAGCAGGGGATGCGTGCCGGAGATTTTATGCTGATCACCGGGCAGATCGCTTCGTTCGTGCCGTCGCCTCTGATCGGGGCCAATCTGAATGCGCTTGGGACGAGATTTCCGGATATGAGCCATATATATGATGAAGATTTGCAGAGGATCGTCAAAAAGACGGCGTATGACAACGGAATTGATTTAAAACAGGGCGTGTACCTGCAGATGAGCGGACCGCAGTATGAAACCCCGGAAGAGGTTTCCATGTGCCGGACGCTCGGGGCGGACGCCGTAGGCATGAGCACGGCATGCGAAGCGGTTGCGGCCAGGCATATGGGGATGAAGATTGTGGGAATTTCGTGCATTTCCAATGCGGCGGCGGGCATTTCACCGAATCCGCTGACACATGATGAAATTCAGAAAACGGCAGATGCGGCGGCGCCGAAATTTCAAACATTAGTCTATGAATCGATCGTAACGATAGGACGCTGCTTAAACGGCAAATCGGAGGAAACGGAATGAATATTCGGTTTTACAATGCCAGGATACTGTCGTTTCCGACAGACACCAAAGAGGCGGAAGGTAAAAAAGAGAACGCTGCCTTTGCGGGAAACAATCATCGGTTTGATCTGATACTGGGAGAACTTTGGGTACGGGGCAACCGGATCGCCTATATCGGGGACGGATCCGATCTCTTGCGTACCGGGCAGAAAGAAAACGCTGCCAAGCCCCTCTGGGATCGTGAAATCGATGCCGGGGGAAACGTACTGATGCCCGGATTTAAAAATGCGCATACGCACACCGCAATGACGTTTCTGCGTTCGTATGCGGATGATCTGCCCTTACAGGAGTGGCTGCACAATCAGGTGTTTCCCAAAGAAGCGCAGCTGACACAGGAAGATATGTACCATCTTTGCAAGCTCGGCATCATGGAATATTTAACAAGCGGGATCACTTCTAATTTTGATATGTATTTTGCTCCGCTTCCGTGTGCGAAGGCAACGGCAGACTGCGGTTTTCGGTCGGTATTTACGAGCGGTTTGAACGATTTCTGCCAGTCGCTTCCGGAGGTAGAAGAGTTATACCACACGATTCGGGAAATGAGCGGGCGGACAGGTTTTGTGATGGGATTCCATGCGGAATATACGACTTCGCTGCAATTGATGGAAGGGCTTGCCGCATTGGCAGAGAAAGTGAAGTCTCCGGTATGGCTGCATAATTCCGAGACGGCGCGGGAAGTAACCGAGTGCAGGCAGCGTTGGGGAAAGACGCCGACACAGCTGACGGACGAATTGGGAATGTACGCATACGGCGGCGGAGGGTATCACTGTATTTACCTGGAAGACGCCGATTTTGAAATTTTTAAACACAGAGGGCTGACTGCCGTTACGAATCCGGCCTCCAATCTGAAACTGGCAAGCGGGATCGCGCCGGTAAAACGATTTTTGGAAGAAGGAATTCCCGTGGCGATCGGGACGGACGGTCCGGCGAGCAATAACTGCCTGGATATGTTTCGGGAAATGTTTTTAGTCAGCGGGCTTGCCAAAGTACGGGAGCAGGATGCATTATGCATTCCGGCGGAGGAAGTGCTTTCTATGGCGACGGTGGAAGGCGCGCATGCCATGGGGCTGTGGGAATGCGACGCCCTGGAGGAAGGAAAGCTTGCGGATTTGATTATGATTGACCTGAAACAGCCGAACATGCAGCCCGAAAACCATTTTGTGAAAAATATCGTATATTCTGGCAGTAAGCAGAACGTGCGGCTTACGATGGTAGACGGCAATATTTTATACGAAGACCAGAAGTTTTTTATCGGAACCGATCCAAACGAGGTATACCGAAGAGCCAATGAAATCATCAGGAGGATGCAATGATTGTCACATTTGTACATCACAGCTGTTTTGTAGTAGAAACAGAAGAGAGGACGCTTGTCTTTGACTATTTTGAAAACGGAAAAGTCAAAGGATTTGAATTTACGGGGGTATTGCCCGAGTTTCGGAAGGAGAAGCCGGTCTATGTGTTTGCCAGCCATGCGCATCAGGATCACTTTGATCTTGCGGTTTTTACATGGGCGGACAAATACGAACATATCCGTTATATTTTTTCAAAGGACATTAAGCTGTCGGACCGTTATCTGGAGAGAAACGGTATTTCTTCCAAAGTAAAAGAAAAAATCACGTTTGTGAATTTTTATAAAAGCTATGCGATCGACGATATGGAGGTGAAAACGCTGCATTCAACCGATCAGGGCGTTGCATTTTTGGTCTGTGCGGAGGGAAAGACGATTTACCATGCCGGGGATTTAAACCTCTGGAAATGGGAAGGCGCGGGAGATCTGGTCAACGGCAAAGAGGCGCGGGCATATAAGCGCGAGATCGGAAAGCTTTCGGACGAAGAAATCGACGTTGCGTTTGTTCCGCTGGACTCCAGGCAGGGGAAATTTGCGCTGGAGGGGATGCTTTATTTTATGGAGCATGTAGATGCAAAAGTGATATTTCCGATGCATATGTGGCAGGATTACAGCCTGATCGAAAAATTTAAGTCAAAGACTGCAAATGGGGCGTTTGCAGGCCGGCTGGTCGATATTTCAGGGGAAAACGAGGCATACGAATTATGAAAAAAGTGACGATTTATACGGACGGCGCGGCAAGGGGCAATCCCAACGGGCCGGGAGGCTACGGCGCGGTGCTGGAATATGTGGATGCAAATGGGAATCTTCACACCAAGGAGATTTCCGCCGGATATCAAAAGACGACGAATAACCGGATGGAGCTGATGGGACTGATCCGGGCGCTGGAATGCCTGAACGGTCCCTGTGAAATCGATTTGTATTCCGATTCCAAGTACGTTGTAGACGCGTTTAACCAGAGATGGGTGGAGAGCTGGCTGAAAAAGGGATGGAAGAAATCGGACAACAAACCGGTAAAAAATATCGACCTCTGGAAAAAGTTATTGGCGGTAAAAAAACCGCATCGGATTACATTTCATTGGGTGAAAGGGCACGACGGCCATCCGCAGAACGAGAGGTGCGACGCGCTGGCAACCGCGGCGGCGGACGGGACAGAGTTGTTGGAAGATGTGGAGCTGTAAGAGAAGCGCCTGCCGCGTGATCCTATGGTGTATGGAAAAAACGAACCGCAGGAATCCCGTACAGGAAAAAACAGGAAGCATAGATGCAAAAAGCAGACAGATACAAAAAACAGGAAAAAACTTGACGGATCACGGAAGATGTGATATTTTATATACGTTGTCGAAAGCAAGCAGAGTATCCGCTCTCACCTAAGCGCAATTGGGCGACTTATGGTTTATCATTCGGACAATGCTTATGTATTGTGCGTTTCATTGATTGTGGATAGTCTGACTATCCGCTTTTTTTATCTTAACTATTTATTTTGGAGGTGCACAACCATTAGCGATTTAATGATTAATGAACAGATCAGGGACAGGGAGATCCGTCTGATCGGGGTAAACGGGGAACAGCTTGGCATTATGTCAGCCAGAGAGGCGATGAAGAAAGCAGAAGAAGCGGAACTGGATCTGGTGAAGATTGCTCCTACTGCAAAACCGCCGGTATGCAAGATTATCGATTACGGTAAATACAGATACGAGCTGGCAAGAAAAGAAAAAGAAGCCAAGAAAAAGCAGAAGGTTGTTGAAGTCAAGGAGATTCGTATGTCGCCGAACATTGAATCCAACGATTTAAATACCAAAATGAATGCAACTAAGAAATTCCTTGAAAAAGGCAACAAAGTAAAGATCACGCTGCGTTTCCGCGGCCGTGAAATGGCGCATATGCAGAGCAGCAGGCATATTTTAGATGATTTTGCAAAAAATCTCGCAGATGTGGCGGTGATAGAAAAGGCGCCGAAGGTGGAAGGCAGAAGCATCAGCATGGTGCTCACAGAGAAAAAATAGCATTTTAAGGAGGAAATATATCATGCCAAAAATGAAAACAAGCAGAGCGGCTGCAAAACGCTTCAAAGTAACGGGAACAGGAAAATTAAAGAGAAATAAAGCTTACAAGAGCCATATCTTGACAAAGAAATCCGCCAAGACGAAGAGAAATCTCCGTAAGGCTACCATGACGGACAAGTCAAACGTTAAGAATATGAAGAAGATTTTACCGTATTTATAGGAATCAGTTAAGGAGGAATAGACGATGGCAAGAGTGAAGGGCGGCTTAAATGCGAGAAGAAAACATAATCGGATTTTAAAACTGGCAAAGGGATACAGAGGCGCAAGATCCAAACAGTACAGAGTTGCAAAACAGTCTGTTATGAGAGCTCTGGCAAGTTCTTATGCCGGAAGAAAAGAAAGAAAAAGACAGTTCCGTCGGTTATGGATCGCGCGTATCAATGCAGCGGCAAGAATGAACGGAATTTCCTACAGCCAGTTTATGCATGGCTTAAAGCTTGCGGGTGTGGATATGAACCGCAAAATGCTGGCGGAAATGGCTGTAAATGATGCGGAAGGTTTTGCAACTCTGGCAGAGCTGGCAAAAAGCAAAGTGGCATAATAAGATCTGAAAAGGGGAATCCTCAAAGGGGATCCCTTTTTTTGTTTGCCGATTGTAAAATTATGGAAGAATGAAGCAAAGAAATCTTTGAATTTAGCAGTAAACGTGGTATGATAAAAGAACAAGGACAAGTTAAAGGAGGAAACATTTTATGGCAATTTTAGTAACAGGCGGCGCCGGGTATATCGGGAGCCATACATGCGTAGAATTGTTGGACGCAGGCTATGAGGTTGTAGTATTGGATAACCTTTCCAATTCCAGTGAAAAATCGTTAGACCGTGTCAGAGCGCTTACCGGAAAAGAGGTTAAATTTTACAAAGGAGATATTTTAGACCGTGATGTTTTAAAGAAAATCTTAGAAACGGAAAATATCGAAAGCTGTATTCATTTTGCGGGATTAAAAGCGGTCGGCGAGTCCGTTGCAAAACCATGGGAATATTATAACAACAATATAACCGGAACCCTGACGCTGGTTGACGAGATGCGTAAGCACGGATGCAAGAATATCATTTTTTCGTCTTCTGCAACTGTTTACGGCGATCCGGCGATCATTCCGATTACCGAAGAATGCCCCAAAGGAACCTGTACCAATCCGTATGGCTGGTCGAAATCCATGCTGGAGCAGATTTTAAGCGATATGCAGAAAGCGGATCCGGAATGGAACGTTATCCTGCTTCGTTATTTCAATCCGATCGGAGCGCATAAGAGCGGAACGATGGGAGAGAACCCGAATGGTATTCCGAACAACTTAATGCCGTATATTACGCAGGTGGCAGTCGGCAAGTTAAAAGAGCTCGGCGTATTCGGCAACGATTACGATACGCCGGACGGAACCGGAGTCAGGGATTATATTCATGTGGTTGACCTGGCACGCGGCCATGTAAAAGCATTAAATAAGATCAAAGAGAATACGGGGCTGAACATTTACAATCTTGGAACCGGAACCGGATACAGCGTGCTGGATATCGTGAAAAACTTTGAAGACGCTACCGGCGTAAAGATTCCTTATTCGATCAAACCGAGAAGACCGGGCGATATCGCAACCTGCTATTCCGACGCTGCCAAAGCGAAAGAAGAGCTTGGATGGGTTGCAGAGTACGGCATCAAAGAAATGTGCGCCGACTCCTGGAGATGGCAGAAGAATAATCCGAACGGATACGAAGAATAAGTGCGGTGCAGCGAATTTTTTCGAGCACGATAGCGTGATGACAGTTCTGCAAAAAAGGCCGGCAAAAAAATGTAAAAAAATGCTTGCAAAGTGAATGAAGCTGTGGTATAGTAATAAACGGTTCATGGTCCGTTGGTCAAGCGGTTAAGACGCCGCCCTCTCACGGCGGAAACAGGGGTTCGATTCCCCTACGGACTGTTCTGTTTATTATTAAACAGCCCAACCCGAAAATGCTAGAAACCTGTCAGAGGTTTGTAGCATTTTTTCTTTTAGGAAAAGTTGTTGCGTGCGATCCATGATATCGTAAACAGGGAAACAGATACGAAAGAAAGTGAGGAATTGTTATGGGACTGGTTCCGGCGAAGTGCACACAATGCGGAGCAAATATTGAGGTAGACGAAACGAGAGAAGCAGGTATCTGTCAGTATTGCGGTACCGCATTTATTACGGAAAAGGCAATTTGTAATTACAACGTAACAGTTGTTAACAACAACGACTTTAACGGCGCAGTGGTGAATGTAAATAACTCTGTTGATATAGACGCTTTGATCAACTCGGCGAGAAAAGAACTGGTTCTTAGGAATTTTGAAAATGCGAATATTTATCTGGATGAGATTAGAAAAAATTGTGAGGATGGGACACAGAGAATTTCACAGCTGTTTTCTGAAATTGGTGTTTTGCAGTGGGCAGAAGAAGCCTGGAGAGATTCCGAATTGTCCCTCAAAACAAAAACGCTGATGGATGAATTAAAAACATATGATTCTCAAAATATAGAAGTCTGGCTTTTTATCCTGCAGACGGCGCGTTCCAATGAGGAGATCAAATCTGTTGGAGATAAAATTCTGACGCTTGCATCTGAGTGTGAGAATGCAGAATACTATAAAAGGAAAGTATATACGTATTATATTGAAATGGAATTTAACGATAAGAGGCCGTACAGTTCGGGACATATTATGGAAGAAATTCCGAAAGATTTTATTGCAGCGAATCGAGATATTCAGGATCTGATCGTAGACAGTTTTAGGAAAAATATTATAGAAAGCTCTATTTATTATGTGGGGTATCGAGAGAGATATGCCGATGCATGTTCCCGTTTGCTTCCGCCTGAGAAAAATGCACAAATTCAGCAATTGATGCAGGTAAAGCATAAGGGATGTTATATAGCGACCTGCATATATGGCTCGTACGACTGTCGGGAGGTATGGACGTTAAGGCGGTTTCGGGATACCGTGCTGGATGCAACCTGGTTTGGCAGACTTTTTATAAAAATTTATTATCAAATCAGTCCGGTCTTAGTGGAAAGATATAGAAATAAAAAATGGTTTCGGATGTTCTGGAAAACGATATTGGATCGGATGGTTGCGAAACTAAACAGCAGGGGCCTGGAAGATACAGAATATTTTGATTGACAGGAAAATAGAAAATTTCGGAGGAATGGTTTTGGCTGAATTAAAAAAAGAAATTGAAAAAAGAAGGACATTCGCGATCATATCGCATCCGGATGCCGGCAAGACGACGTTAACAGAGAAATTCTTATTATATGGTGGAGCGATTAATCTGGCAGGTTCCGTAAAAGGAAAAGCAACGGCAAGGCATGCGGTATCGGACTGGATGGAAATTGAAAAGGAAAGAGGTATTTCCGTAACATCATCCGTACTGCAGTTTAATTATGACGGATACTGCATCAACATTTTGGATACGCCGGGACACCAGGATTTCTCGGAGGATACGTATCGAACGCTTATGGCGGCGGACTCTGCGGTTATGGTGATTGACGGTTCCAAAGGCGTGGAGGCGCAGACGAGAAAGCTTTTTAAGGTTTGTGTGATGCGCCATATTCCGATTTTTACGTTTATCAATAAGATGGACCGGGATGCCAACGATACGTTTGATTTGCTGGATGAAATTGAAAAGGAGCTTGGAATTGCCACTTGCCCGGTCAACTGGCCGATCGGTTCCGGCAAAAACTTTAAAGGCGTGTACGACCGGAACCAGAAAAAAATCATGCTCTACAGTGATACCCAGAAAGGAACAAAAGAGGGCGAGGAAAAGATTATCTCCGTGGAAGATGACGCGCTTCTTTCCGAAATCGGGGAAGAAAATTACGAAAAGCTGATGGAGGAAATCGAGCTCTTAGACGGCGCCAGCGCGGAATTTGATATGGACCTGGTATCCAAAGGGGAACTATCTCCCGTTTTTTTCGGATCGGCGCTGACTAATTTCGGCGTGGAAACATTTTTGAAGCATTTTCTGCAGATGACGTATTCTCCGCTGCCCAGGATTTCGGATGCCGGGGAGAAAAATCCGTTTGATGAAGATTTTTCTGCATTTGTATTTAAGATCCAGGCAAATATGAATAAAAATCACCGGGACCGTATTGCGTTTATGCGTATCTGTTCCGGTAAATTTCCGGCGGGAATGGAAGTGTTCCATGTGCAGGGCGGCAATAAAAAAATAAAGCTGTCCCAGCCGCAGCAGATGATGGCGCAGGACCGTAAGATCATTGAAGAGGCGTATGCGGGAGATATTATCGGCGTGTTTGATCCCGGTATTTTTTCGATCGGAGATACGATCACGACGGCGGCAAAGCCATTTCGGTTCGAGGGAATCCCGACGTTTGCGCCGGAGCATTTTGCAAGGGTCCGGCAGTTAGACACGATGAAACGGAAGCAGTTTGTAAAAGGGATTACGCAGATCGCCCAGGAGGGCGCCATTCAGATTTTTCAGGAATACGGAATGGGGATGGAAGAGATCATTGTAGGCGTTGTGGGAGTTCTTCAGTTTGACGTATTAAAATACCGTCTTTTGAATGAGTATAATGTCGAGATCCGCCTGGAAAACATGCCTCACGAATATATCCGGTGGATTGCAAATGAAGAATTTTTGCCGGATCAGCTTTCGGGGACGTCCGACATGAAAAAGATTCAGGATTTAAAAGGAAACCCGCTGCTGATTTTTGTCAATGAATGGAGTATCGGAATGACGTTAGACAGAAATGAGGGGCTTTTATTAGAGGAATTCGGAAGAAATTAAGAAGGAAATCAGGAGGTTTTGCCATGGAGATCGTAACGGTGACAAACGATAATTTTGAAGAAGAGGTATTGGCAAGCAAAGTACCGGTTATTTTGGATTTTTGGGCAGACTGGTGTATGCCCTGTAAGATGCAGTCGCCGATTCTGGATGCGTTTGCGGCAGAAATGGGCGACAAGGTGAAGATAGGCAAGGTAAATGTCGACGAGGAGGCGGCGCTGGCGCTGAAGTATCAGATTATGAGCATACCGACGCTGGTTCTTATGGATCAGGGCGTATTTATCAAACGCGTTTCAGGCGTTCAGCAGGCAGGAGATTTAAAAAAATTCGCAGGACTGGAATAGGAGAATTTTAAGCAAATTAAAGAAATTTTAAGGAAATTTCGCTTTGTTTTTCGGGGATTTTGCTGTAAAATGGAGTAAAATAAAGACAGACAAAGGAGGAACTTTTTATGAACAAAAAAATTATTGCCGGATTGCTGACGGCATTTTTAACAGGCTTTTTTATCTATCTCTGCAAATGCGGACTGGAAGATAACGCTTGACAAGTACAAAAGCAAAACTTATACTGAAAGACAGCCGAACAGACGGCTGTCTTTTATATTTTTTATCCGATCAGTGTTCAGGCTGCCGCATATTCTTGACCGGCAGGAATCCCCAAATTACGCAATAAAAATAAATCAAATGGGAGTTGACTTTTTTGGAAAAGTGTACTACTATGTATATCAGAAAAACGAACATAAGTTTGCATAAAGGAGAAAACCATGGCAAAGGACGATAAAAAAGAAGTAAAAAAAATAGAGAATAAAGAGGACAAATTAAAAGCGCTGGACGCTGCCATTTCCCATATCGAAAAGCAGTACGGCAAAGGTTCCGTTATGAAGCTCGGCGAATCTGCAAAGACGATGAACGTAGATGCGGTTCCGACGGGATGTTTAAGCCTTGATATTGCATTGGGGATCGGCGGGCTTCCGAAAGGGCGTGTGATCGAAGTGTACGGACCGGAGTCCAGCGGTAAGACGACCGTTGCTCTGCATGTCGTTGCAGAAGTGCAGAAGCTGGGCGGCATTGCCGGGTTTATAGACGCAGAGCATGCGCTCGATCCGGTTTATGCGAAGAATATCGGCGTAGACGTGGATAATCTCTATATTTCACAACCGGACAGCGGAGAGCAGGCGCTTGAGATCACAGAGACGATGGTGCGTTCCGGTGCGGTGGATATTGTGATCGTGGACTCCGTTGCGGCGCTTGTTCCGAAAGCGGAGATCGACGGAGATATGGGAGATTCTCACGTAGGGCTGCAGGCAAGGCTGATGTCGCAGGCGCTCCGGAAGCTGACGTCGGTGATCAGCAGGACGAATTGTATCGTTCTTTTTATCAACCAGCTTCGTGAAAAAGTTGGCGTAATGTTCGGCAGTCCGGAGACGACGACCGGGGGACGTGCGTTGAAGTTTTATTCGTCGGTGCGCCTGGACGTCAGAAGGATCGAATCTTTGAAGCAGGCAGGTGAAGTGGTCGGAAATCATACCCGTATCAAAGTGGTCAAGAATAAAGTGGCTCCGCCGTTCCGTGAAGCAGAGTTTGATATTATGTTCGGACAGGGAATTTCCAGGGAAGGCGATATGCTTGATCTTGCAGCGGACTGCAATGTAGTGAATAAGTCGGGGGCATGGTACGCATATAACGGAGAAAAAATAGGGCAGGGACGCGAAAACGCAAAACAGTTTTTAAAAGAGCATCCGGAAATCCGGGATGAGATTGAAAAGAAAGTCCGCGCCCACTACGAAGTAGGCAAGACCGACGGTGACGAGGACAAAGAAGCAGTAAAAGCCGACAGCGGAAAAGCTGCCGGAAAATCAGCCTCCGATAAGAAAGCAGATGCAAAGAAGCCGGCTGAGAAGGCTGCGGCCGAGAACGCATGATGCAGTACATAATTACAGAGTATCAGAACATGGGCAGAGGCCAGATTCACCTCTGCCTGAATGAAACGATAACCTTAAGGCTCTATAAAGGGGAAGCAAATCAGATGTCTTTGGCGCAGGGGGTGGAATTATCGGAGGAGCAGTATCGGTACCTGCTTCATGATATCATTGGAAAGCGCGCCGCGAAACGTGCGATGCATTTGCTGGAGAGGCAGGAGAGGACAGAGTATCAGCTTCGTGAAAAGCTCCGCCAGAATTGCTATCCGCCGGAAGCCATTGAAGATGCGGTCGACTATGTGAAGCGGTATCATTATTTGGATGATGAACGATACGCAAGGACATTTATTCACTTTCACCAGGAAACGCGAAGTAAGATGCGGTTAAAAAATGATCTGGCACGGCGCGGAATTTCCAGGGAATTAATTGCATATTGTCTGGAAGAAGAATTTGTGTCGGATGAGAGGGCGCAGATCAAACGTTTACTGGATCAGAAAAATTTTTCGCCGGATACGGCGGACAGAGAAGAATACGGAAAGATGTACCGGTTTTTGATGCGCAGAGGGTTTTGCGGTTCGGATATATCGTCTGTGATGAGACGCTGACTGAAAAACAAATGACGGTTTTTGCAGACCAAAGAGGTTTGCGCAGTCATAGGAGCAGGCAGGGGTATTTTTTGCGGGCAGGTTTTTTGATGTCTGAACTACTTGACATAAGAGGGAATAAAGTATAAAATTTAACTATTGTTAATTATGACAGATGAAACTATGCTATGTTATATGTACAATGAAAATTGAATAAAGGAGGTGCTCCTGTGCAAGAAGTGATTATTGCTGTGATAGTTACGTTAGTTTTTGCTGTACCGGTTACTTATTTGATTACATCGGCTTACCGCAGAAAAGTTGCCGAAAGGAAAATCGGCAGTGCGGAAGAAAAAGCCAGAGAGATCATTGACGAAGCGGTAAAGACAGCCGAGACGAAAAAGCGTGAAACCTTATTGGAAGTCAAAGAAGAAACGATTAAAAGTAAAAATGACCTGGATAGGGAAATCCGTGAACGCCGTGCTGAAATCCAGCGTAATGAAAGACGTATCGTGCAGAAAGAAGAGAATCTGGATAAAAAACTGGATGCGATCGAAAAGCGCGAAGCAGGTTTTGTTGCGAGGGAAGAAGAACTGACAAGACAGAAAGCAGAAATTGCGAAGCTGAGTGAAGAGCGCGTACAGGAACTGGAACGAATCTCAGGACTTACCTCCGAACAGGCAAAAGAATACCTTTTAAAAACTGTTGAAGAAGATGTAAAACTTGATACTGCAAAATTGATCAAAGAAATGGAGCATCAGGCAAAAGAAGAAGCCGGAAAAAGAGCAAAAGACTATGTGGTATCCGCAATTCAGAAATGCGCTGCGGATCATGTCGCTGAAACCACAATTTCCGTTGTTCAGCTTCCGAATGATGAAATGAAAGGAAGGATTATCGGTCGCGAAGGTCGTAATATAAGGACATTAGAGACGCTCACCGGAGTGGATCTGATTATTGACGATACGCCGGAAGCCGTTATTCTTTCCGGATTTGATCCCATACGCAGGGAGATTGCGAGAATTGCGTTAGAGAAATTGATTGTGGACGGACGTATCCATCCGGCCAGAATAGAAGAAATGGTGGAAAAAGCAAAAAAAGAAGTTGAGACAATGATTCGTGAAGAAGGGGAAGCCGCAACATTAGAGGTCGGCGTTCACGGAATTCACCCGGAACTGGTACGTTTATTGGGCCGTATGAAATTCAGGACCAGTTATGGACAGAATGCATTGAAGCACTCAATTGAGGTTGCACAGATTGCCGGACTTCTCGCCGGGGAAATCGGCGTAGATGTCAGGACTGCAAAACGGGCAGGATTATTGCACGACATTGGAAAATCAGTAGATCATGAAATGGAAGGTTCACATATTCAAATAGGTGTTGAATTATGTAGAAAATACAAAGAGTCTCCACTGATTATCAATGCAGTGGAAGCACATCATGGTGATGTGGAACCGGAGACTCTGATTGCATGTCTGGTACAAGCTGCCGATACGATCAGTGCAGCACGTCCGGGAGCAAGACGAGAGACATTAGAGACATATTCAAACAGACTAAAACAGTTAGAAGATATTACAGATAGTTTTAAAGGGGTAGACAAGTCTTTTGCCATTCAGGCGGGCAGAGAGATTCGGGTAATGGTAGTTCCTGATCAGATCAGTGATGCCGATATGGTATTGCTGGCGCGTAACATTTCCAAACAGATTGAGTCTGAATTGGAATATCCGGGACAGATTAAAATAAATGTAATCCGTGAATCCCGCGTAGTCGATTACGCGAAATAAGTCAGAAAGAAAGCAGTCAATGAAAAACATTGGCTGCTTTTTCCATGCCGTCTTAAGAGGCATGGACTGACCGGCGCAGTGAAATGTATGCAGCAAAGAGCTGCTTCAATAAAAAGGAGGAAATTATGGTACAAAAATTAAAAAGAGTGAGAAGAGAGCTGGTTAAAAAAGGCGTAATTGTAAATATGTACACGGATACAATGGAAATGCCTGACGGAAGAGTGGCAGAGTGGGATTATATCGAACATAAAAAAGGTGCGGCTGCAGTTCTGGCAGTTCTGCCGGACGGTAAGATTCTGATGGTACGGCAGTACCGGAATGCCTTAGATCGGGTTACACTGGAGATTCCGGCGGGAGCAAGGGACAGTGTAACGGAAGATACGGCAGTATGTGCGAAACGCGAGCTGGAAGAAGAGACAGGGTATCGATGCAAAAAACTGGAAAAACTCTTATCTTTAAAATCAACGGTAGCGTTCTGCAACGAGTTTATTGACGTTTATCTTGCGACGGAGCTTTCCTGCGGCACGCAATGTCTGGACGAGGATGAGTTTATTGATGTGGCGGCATATGAAGTATCGGATCTGTGTGAGAAAATATATGCGGGAGAAATCCAGGATGCAAAAACGATAGCTGCTGTTTTGGCGTATGCAAACCGGATCAAATAAGTGCTGCAGGAATATTTGGCGATGTTTTCTCATATGTTAGGGTAATGATTTATTGGACGTGTATTGTGAAAAAAAGTACGTTTCTGTTTTTTTTGGTATTTTTTGCAGGTGTGATCTGTGCAAATATTTTAGGCGTTGTTTCTGGCAGAGAGCTTGGGGCAATGAATGAATATTTTATCAATCGTTATATGTATGCCGACATACAGGGAAGAGGATTGTTTCCGTTTCTGTTTTTTAAACGTGTGCCGGAATTTCTGCTGCTGTTATTTTTAAGCGTTGGGATTTACGGAACGTTAATTGTTGACGGATATATCGGATACATCGGATTTTCTGTGGGATTTCTTTCTGTCATTGCGATTATGAATTACGGAATGAAAGGTATTCTGTTAATGTTCGGCTTTTTTTTGCCGCAGTGGCTTTTTTATGCGCCGATTCTGGCGTTATGGCGCGTTAAGCTTATGGATTATAAAGGGATGGGGAAAGATACGTTGTCCGGGGAACGGAAGGGAATCGGACAGGTCAAACTGGCGGCGGCTTTTGTAACGGCGTTTGTTTTGCTTTTGCTTGGAGTGTTTATGGAAAGTTACGTCAATCCTTTTTTCCTGCAGAAAATTATACGCATCATGTGACGTGTCAGGTCCGGATCGCGGGGGCAGTAATAAAGCCGGAACGGCAGGTAAGAGAAGACCGTTCCGGCTTTTTGCTGTATGTTCGTGGATTACACATTCATGTCTGCAATGGCATAAATCAAGGCTTCGGATTCCTTCCAGCCTAAACACGGATCCGTAATGGATTTTCCGTAAATATGTTCGCCGACTTTCTGATTACCGGGCTCGATATAGCTTTCGATCATCACGCCTTTGACGAGTCGGTGGATGTCGTTGGATATTTTTCTGTTGTGCATGACTTCCTTTACGATGCGGACCTGTTCGGCATACCGCTTGTTGGAATTGGAGTGGTTTGCATCGATAATGGCGGCAGGATTTAAAAGCTCCATCTGTTCGTATTTTTCGATCAGGCGCATAATGTCTTCATAATGATAGTTTTGTACGCTGTTTCCGTGTTTGGAAATGGCGCCTCTTAATACGACGTGGGTCAGCGGGTTTCCGGTTGTTTCCACTTCGTGTCCGCGGTAGACAAAGTGGTGCGGATGCTGCGCTGCATATACCGAATTGAGCATAACGGTAAAGTCCCCGCTGGTCGGGTTTTTCATACCGGAAGCAACGTCAAAACCGCTTACGGTCAGACGATGGTGCTGATCTTCCACCGACCGGGCGCCGATGGCAACGTATGAGAGCAGGTCTTCGACATATCCCCAGTTTTCGGGATAGAGCATTTCGTCCGCGCAGGTTAAGCCGCAGGCTTCAATCGCGTGGATGTGCATGCTGCGCATGGCGGTCAGTCCTGCCAGCATATCCGGTTTCTTTTCCGGGTCCGGCTGAGACGCGATGCCTTTATAGCCTTCGCCTGTGGTTCGTGGTTTGTTGGTGTAAATTCTCGGAATAATGATCAGGCGGTCTTTGACTTTTTCGGCGACGGGCGCCAGACGGCTGACATAATCCAAAACAGCGTCTTCGTTATCCGCAGAACATGGGCCGATAATAACCAGAAAACGACTGTCTTTTCCGGTAATGACATCTGAAATCATTTGATCCCGTTCTTTTTTCAAAACGGCAAGCGTTTGGGGGAGCGGATACTGCTCCTTGATTTCAGACGGGGTGGGAAGTTTTTTTAAATAAGAAAAACTCATAATGAAATCTCCTCCTTTATCCGTTTGGGCAAAAAAGAAAGGTTATAGAAACCCTCGCTCCCATAACCTTTTCTATGCAACCGGCGGGAATCGAACCCACATTGCAGGAGTCGGAGTCCTGTGTTCTATCCGTTAGACTACGGTTGCAAACCAGATTTATCATAATACATGGATCGGAAAATGTCAATAGTTACAATCCGTTCCAACAAATTTTTTATTTCGGGTTGACTTTTGGAAGATGGTTTGCTATCCTAAAAACTGTACGTTGATTCTAAATTAGATGTATGATATTTCACAGATATTCAGATAAATAGCGGTATATGGCAGTCGTGTGACGCACGGCAGGGTTTTTGGATTAGGAGGAATTGATATGAACGATATGAATGGAAACGGCAATCAAAATACAGACAACAATCAGGAAATGGGAGGATTTGCCCGGGCAGTTGAATTTTGCAAGAGAAATGTACAATATATAGCCGTTGCAGGTTTGTTTATCGTACTTGTGATCGTATTGGTGAACGTGATGGGCGGCAAAGGGACGGGCAGTAAACCCAAGACAGAGACAGAAGCCGTTGTGAAAGAGACGGAGACACAGGAAGCGTTTGAAAAAGACGCGTATCCGGAAATCAACGAACTGATCGAGAATTATTACAATGCGTATGCGGGCGGAAAGAAAAAGAAGCTGGCAAAACTGGCGGAACCGATGTCGGATACGGAGAAAAGTTATATTGCAGCATTCAGCGAATATGTAAAGAAGTACAAGAACATTTCCTGCTATACGAAAAAAGGGCTGGATGACAATTCGTATATGGTTTCCGTATATCTGGAAATTAAATTCAATGACATTAAAACGGCTGCGCCGGGACTGGAAACATTTTATGTAAGAAAGCGGGAAGACGGGACGCTGTATATTGACAATCTATACGGACAGTTTAATTCCAAACGGCAGGAATTTGAAGTAGATGAGGATGTCGTGGAATTTATCAAAGAATTTAATCAGCAGGAGGATGTCGTTGCCCTGGAGACGGAAGTGCAGCAGAAATATGAAGCGGCGCTTGCGGCAGATGAAGATTTGAAGGCTATGGCAGAAACTACGGTTCCGACCGCTATGGCGGCATGGCGTTCCGATGAGCTTGCAGCGGCGAAGAAAGCAGAAGAAGAAAAAGCTGCTGCCGAAGAGGCGGCAAAGAAAGCGGCGGAAGAAGAGGCGGCAAAGAAAGCAGAAGAAGAAAAAAGAGCGGCTGAGCTTGCGTCTGCCGTTACTGTATATGCAACAGATAATGTGAATGTTCGTGCCGAAGCGAGTGAGACTGCAGAAATTCTCGGAAAACTCGAAACGGGATCTAAGACAACCCGTCTGGAAGAGAAAGACGGCTGGAGCCGAATCGATTATACGGACGGAAAACAGGGATATGTAAAATCCGAATATCTTTCTACGGAGGCGCCGCCGGCAGACGCGCCTGCAGAAGAGGAGACACCTGAGTCGGCATCTTCCAACGGATTTGCAGAAGGTACTGTGATCACGATCAAAGAAAGCGTAAATATCCGTAAATCAATGGGAGAGGACGCCGAGAAAATCGCAACTGCATTTGCCGGCGAAAAAGTTACGGTAATTATGAGTTATGCGGAAGGATGGACGAAAGTAACTTACGGGGATAAGACAGGCTTTATTAAAACGGAATTACTTCAGTAATAGTTTTATTCATATAGGATGTAAATTTACGGAGACTGGATATGTCAGAAGGTATCAATGGCAGAAAGTCTCCGTATTTCAATTGCAGACAACGGGAATGATAAGAAAATCAGCGGGCAGATGCGGGAGGGAAGAATGGAAGAAGGAGTACGGATCAATAAATATTTAAGCGAAGCGGGCATTTGTTCCAGACGGGAAGCTGACCGCCAGATAGCCGCAGGGAACGTGACGATAGACGGAACAGCCGCACAGACGGGCAGCCGGGTTATGCCGGGACAGGAAGTGTTATTTTTGGGCAGACCGGCAGTAAAAGAAGAGGAGAAAATTCTGCTCGTGGTGCATAAGCCCGAGGGCATTGTCTGTACGGCGGAAAAACGGGAAAAAAATAATATCGTTGATTTTATACGGTATCCGAAAAGGATCTATCCGGTCGGCAGGCTGGATAAAGATTCTTCCGGATTGATTTTTATGACAAATCAGGGGGAAATCGTCAATAAAATGATGCGCGCAGGCAATATGCATGAACGGGAGTACGTCGTAACCGTAAACAGGCCAATCACCGAACCGTTTTTGCGGGGACTCTCGGGCGGAGTACCTTTGATTGAGCTTGGTGTTACGACAAGAGCATGTAAAGTAAAAAAACTGGGCAGCCGAACATTTAAAATTATCTTAACACAGGGATATAACCGGCAGATACGAAGAATGTGTGAATATTTCGGCTATCGTGTGGAACGCTTAGAGCGAGTGCGTATCATGAATATTTCCCTGGGAGATCTTGCGCCGGGAGCTTATCGTTCGGTTACGGAGGATGAGTACCGGCAGATGTTAAAGATGCTGGCAAAATCTACAAATCTTCCGACGGGACAAAAAAAGGAGCAGAAGAATGGATATCAAACAAGAAATCGAAGAATTAAGAAAACAGATTGAGCATCACAGCAATCGTTATTATAATGAAGATGATCCTGAGATTTCAGATTATGAATTTGACCGGCTGATGCAGAAGCTCAAACAATTAGAGCAGGAGCATCCCGAATATGCGTCCGGCAATTCTCCGACGCAGAAAGTCGGGGGAGCGGCAAAGCGTAAGGCCGGCGTGTTAGTCCGGCATAATGTGCCGATGTTAAGCCTTCAGGATGTGTTTACCAAAGAAGACGTATTGAAATTTGTAGAAGAAATGCAGGAACAGCTTCAGGATCCCGAATTTGTCGTGGAATATAAAATCGACGGTCTTTCGATGTCGCTTCGTTATGAAAACGGGGAACTGAAACTGGCGGAGACCAGAGGAGACGGTATTAATTTTGGAGAAGACGTGACAGAAAATGCAAGGGTCATTCCGGATGTCCGGCAAAGATTGAAGGATTCCCCCGAATATCTGGAAATCCGCGGCGAAGTTTATATGAAAAATGAGGATTTTGACGCGGTAAATGCGCGGCAGGAATTATTGGGCAAAAAACCGTTTGCCAACCCCAGAAACTGTGCGGCGGGAACGCTTCGGCAATTGGATGCGTCGATTACGAAAGAACGAAAACTTTCCATGTTTATTTTCAATATCCAGCAGACCCGCGGGATTACATTTGCTTCCCATACGGAAGGATATGAATATTTAAAGAAACAGGGCGTGCCGGTGATCGACGATTACCGGCTGTGCAGAAGCGGAGAGGAAGTGATCGCAGCGATCGAAGAGATCAGCGAAAACCGCGGGAAGCTTCCTTATGATATTGACGGGGCGGTCGTAAAAGTCAATCGTTACAGCGACAGAGAACGTCTGGGTGCCACCTCTAAGGTGCCCCGGTGGGCCGTGGCGTATAAATATCCGCCGGAAGAAAAGGAGACTGTTTTAAAGGAAATTGAACTGTCGGTAGGGCGTACCGGACGCATTACGCCGACGGCGGTGTTTGAACCGGTTCGTCTCTGCGGCACAACGGTTTCCAGGGCGACGCTTCACAATCAGGATTTTATGGACGAACTTGAGATCGGAATCGGAGATACGATCGTCGTCTATAAATCCGGCGAAATTATACCCAAGGTCAAGGAAGTAAAAAAGGAAAAGCGGCAGAACGGCTGGGTGCCCTTTCAGATTCCCGACGTATGCCCGGTCTGCAGGGAACAGACGGTCCGGGATAACGATACGGCGGATATCAGGTGCATCAATGAAAACTGCCCGGCGCAGCTGGAGAGGCATCTGATTAACTTTGTCGGCAGGGACGCGATGGATATCAAAGGATTCGGGACGGTATATATCGAAGAGCTGGTAAAGAACGGATATATCAAAAATATCGCAGATATTTATGATCTGAAAAACCATCGGGAAGCGTTGATAGAAGAGGGACTGATCGGAAAAGAAAAAAATACGGATAAACTTTTGGAAGCGATAGAAACATCAAAGAAAAATGACGCCTATCGATTGCTGACGGGACTGGGCATTTCTAATGTGGGGAAAGCGGCGGCACGTGCGATTATGCGGAATTTAAGAAATTTTGACACTCTGATGAATGCTTCTTCGGAACGTCTGACACAAGTGGAGGATATCGGTGAAGTTTCGGCGGAATGTATCCGGCAGTTTTTTGCAAAAGAGGAAAACCGCAGATTGATGGAACGTTTAAAAGAGGCGGGCCTTACGATGGAATGCCTGGAAGAAGAGAACGAAGACGCTAGGTTTGCAGGGCTTACGTTTGTCATTACCGGGACGCTTCCTACCATGGACAGAAAGGACGCTGCCGCCCTCATTGAGAAGATGGGCGGAAAAGTGACCGGATCGGTTTCAAAAAAAACCACTTATCTGCTGGCGGGGGAACGAGCGGGCAGTAAGAGGAAAAAAGCGGAAGAGCTGGGAATACCGGTGATTTCGGAAGAGGAATTGAAACAGATGACAGAATAGAAATCAAAAACAGAAGAAAGAGGGTAAGGATATGCCGATTCGTACACAGAGTGATCTGCCGGCGAAAGAGATTTTAGAAAAAGAGAATATATTTGTTATGGATGAAAACCGGGCGCTGCATCAGGATATCCGTCCGATTCGTATTGCGATCCTGAATTTGATGCCGCTGAAGGAGGATACGGAACTGCAGCTTTTACGTTCGCTTTCCAATACGCCGCTTCAGGTGGACATCACCTTTTTGACGGTAACCAGCCATGAATCGAAGCATACGTCCGTCAGCCATTTGAATAAATTTTATCAGACATTTGAAGATGTGAAACGACAGCGTTTTGACGGTTTGATTATTACCGGCGCTCCGGTAGAGCTGATGAAGTTTGAAGAGGTGGATTACTGGGATGAGCTCTGTACGATCATGGACTGGAGCAAAACAAACGTGACGTCTACCATGCATTTATGCTGGGGAGCCCAGGCAGGTCTTTACTATCATTACGGCATTCCAAAATACACGCTGGAAGATAAAATCTTCGGTGTTTTTGAGCATAGCGTGAGAAATCGGAAAGTGCCTTTGGTGCGCGGATTTGACGATCACTTTATGGCGCCGCATTCCAGGAATACCGAAAACAGAACCGAAGATATCCGAGCCGTAGAAGATTTGACGATACTTGCAGAATCGAAAGAGGTCGGCGTGTTTCTGGCGATCGCGGATGAAGGAAGAAAGATCTTTGTTATGGGACATCCGGAGTATGACCGGGTCACATTGGATAAGGAATACAAAAGGGATATCAAAAAGGGCATTCCGATTGTTTTACCCAAAAACTACTATCCGCAGGATGATCCGGAGCAAAGACCCAGCCTGCAGTGGCGGTCGCATGGGAATATTTTGTATTCCAACTGGCTCAATTACTATGTCTATCAGCAAACGCCGTATGATTTTATTGACACGGCAGGGATTGTACGGAAATAATCCGTACAACTGCCGTTTCTGACTTTTAATATTCATTACTCAATAAAAAATCTGCTAAATAGACAATTTTTACACCGTTGATATTGCCTGCGACCAGTTCGTCCAGTGTTACTACATATTTCGGGTAGTGGTCTTTAATTTTCAGCAGATTGGCAATCTCCCGATCGGATTCCTCCGGCAGTCTGCGGCACACCTGAACATAGATGCGTTCGTCACGCCGTATCGCAACGAAGTCTATTTCTTTCGTTTCGTTCTTGCCGATATAGACATGATAGCCTTTCCGGCGCAGTTCAAAGTAGACGATATTTTCGAGCATAGCCGCGATAGATTTGGGGTTAAATCCCATAATGCAGTATTTGAGAGAAGAATCGGCAAGATAGAATTTTTCCTGTGTTTTCAGAACAGATTTACCCTGCAAATCGTATCGTTGGCATCGATAGATAACAAAGGCCTTTTCCAGCCAGTTCAGATAGTTGTAAACGGCTTCGACGGATAGAGAACGCCCCTCGCTTTTCAGAAATTTTACGATTGCGTTTGCGGAAAAGGTTTTACCTACATTTTCAACGATATAGCGGACGACGCGGTGAAATAAATCAAAATTCGCTATGTTGTGCCGTTTTGTAATATCGCTTGTTATGACAGAGTTATAAATGCCCTCTACGATCTGATAGGCAGATCGCTCGTCGAAGCTGCCGAGGGCGACAATCGGAAAACCGCCCATACGGATGTATTCATTCAAAAGTTCTCTCGATGAAAAACCACTTTGTTTTTTGAACTCCAAATACTCGGAAAAGGACAGGGTATAGACTGGGATAGAAATGTATCGACCTGTCAGATAGGTTGAAATTTCGCTCGACATCAGTTTTGAATTGGAGCCGGTCACATAAATATCTGCGTTGGTATCTTCGAGCAGACTGTTCACCGCCTTTTCCCAACCGTCGATTTCCTGCACTTCATCCAGAAGAAGATAATACCGGCTGTCGTCGGTCATCTGCTCCTGAATACCTTTATACATATCTCTATCGGTCATGCCGTCGTCAAAATGTTCCGAGGTATAGCGCATGTTGATAATGTGGTCTGCGGCAATACCGTTGTTCATCAGATCGTTCCGCAGCATTTCTAAAATGGTGGATTTTCCGCAGCGGCGGATTCCGGACAGTATTTTTACCAGTGGTACATCGCGATAGGTTTTCAGCCATTCCATATATTGTGGTCTTATAATCATACGATCGCCTCCTCGTTTTTTTGTTCTAGTATAACCAAAGTATAGACAAAAACCTTAAAAAAATCAAATGTTTTTACTTTAAAACCATAAAAACTTACTGTTTCATACGTTTTGTTGTTCTGATTTTGATAATATCTGCATATGAAACGGGAGTGTTGGGAAATGGAGAGTCTCTTTGTTATCGTATAAAATTTTCGGCAGCAGGAAGTTTTCAAGATAAGACTTGTAATCCCGAAAAAAATCCTTTAAAATGTACCCGTAGGCATTTCGGCATTGAGGAGCTCCTGGAATCGGAAGAGAAAAGGAGTTATGCGAATGAAGAAAAGAATATGGATGGGATTATGTCTGATCTTGTGCATGGGGTCCGGCTGCGGAGAGGCTTCCAGGGCTTATTTTGAAGAATGCGAAACGAGTGTTTCCCGGCTGCCCGCCGCATCACGGGAGACGGAAGAAATTTCTGTCACGGAGACGGCGGAGGACTGTTATGTCCATGTCTGCGGCGCGGTGCATCATCCGGGCGTATATCGGCTGCCGGCAGGAAGCCGCGTATACGAAGCGGTTTTACTGGCTGGCGGGCTTTTGGACACTGCCTGTGAGGACGGTATTAACCAGGCGCAGGAAGTTGCCGACGGGCAGATGATAAAAGTTCTTACGGCAGAGGAAGCAAAGGAGCAGGAAAACGCGCAGACAGGCGAACCGGAAACGGACGGAAAAATAAATCTCAATACGGCGGATGCCGCTGCACTGATGACGCTTCCGGGAATCGGAGAAGCAAAGGCGGCGAGCATTCTTTCTTACAGGGAAGAACACGGCGGGTTTTCTTCAGCAGAAGAAATTAAGAATATTACAGGGATCAAGGAAGGGGTTTATTCCAAGATCAAAGACCGGATCACTGCAAAGTGACCGGCGGGCAGATGCGCCCGTATAAAATATGTCTACATATTTCCTTGAAAATATAGTGCAGAAGACGCACTGCAGGAGGTAGCAATGGCAAAAAAAGTTCTCGTAGTAGACGATGAAAAATTGATCGTAAAAGGCATACGTTTTAGTCTGGAACAAGACGGCATGGAAGTGGAATGCGCTTATGACGGGGAAGCAGCGCTTCGCCTGGCTTCGGAAAACGAGTATGATTTGATACTTCTGGATATTATGCTCCCGAAAATGGACGGATTTGAAGTCTGCCAGCATATTCGGGAATTTTCCAGCGTACCGATCGTGATGCTGACGGCAAAAGGCGACGATATGGACAAAATTTTAGGGCTGGAATACGGCGCGGACGATTATATTACAAAACCCTTTAATATATTGGAAGTAAAGGCAAGAATCAAGGCGATTATGCGCCGTGTTTCGGCAGGAAGCGTAAAACCGGAAAAAAGTTCCGTGATTGAAAACGGCGATCTGAAAATGGACTGTGAGAGCAGGCGTCTGTTTGTAAAAGGCAGGGAAATCAACCTGACGGCAAAAGAATTTGACCTTCTGGAGCTTCTGGTAACAAATCCCAACAAGGTGTACAGCAGAGAGCGTCTCTTAAGTCTGGTATGGGGATATGAGTATCCGGGAGATGTGCGGACGGTTGACGTTCATGTCCGGAGGATGCGCGAGAAAATCGAAAGCAATCCGAGTGAACCGAAATATGTCCATACAAAATGGGGCGTAGGTTATTACTATCAGGGTCAGGTGTAAAGATGGCAAAAAAGAATTTCCGTGATGTTTTGAAAGGTATGAACATTCGTCTGGTTCTGCTGTTTGTGGTTATCGGAATCGTGCCTTCTGCAATGCTTCGGATTGGAATGCTAAAGTCTTATGAGAAAAAGGCGGTTTCCAACCGAAGCATTGACGTATTAAGCCAGGCAAAGATTTTGACGAATCAGATTGTCTTTAACAACTACCTGGAGGATTCCGGTTCCGAACTGATCAATGCTCAGATCAAACAGCTTTCCAATATCTATGACGGCCGTATTATGGTAATCGACGGAAATTTTCATATTATCAAAGATACGTATGATCTCGACGAAGGAAAAACGATCGTATCCGAAGAAGTGATGCAGAGTTTTCAAGGGGAAGAAATTTCCAAGCACGATGAGGAAAACGGTTATATAGAAATGACGCTTCCGCTCATGGAGCAGAAAAGTAAGGCGATTATCGGCGTGCTGTTAGTCAGCGTGTCGACGGACAGTATCGCATTAAATCAGGAATATTTAGAGAGCAGCGCAAGGGTGATCGAGCTGGTAAGTCTTCTGATCGTCTTATTGGCGGCGGTAGTTCTATCCCGGGCGCTGGTCAAACCGTTTCGCAGAATGGCAGAAGAAATCGTTGAAATTCAGAACGGTTACAAAGACGAGCTGAATATTCCGTCTTATACGGAGACGGAAGTCATTTCCGAGCGGTTTAACCAGCTGTTTGGCAGGATGAAAATCATCGATGAGTCCCGGGAAGAATTTGTATCCAACGTTTCCCATGAGTTAAAAACACCTCTGACTTCTATGAAAGTTCTGGCGGATTCGCTCAACGGGCAGGAAAATGTGCCGCTGGAATTGTACAAAGAATTTATGAGCGATATCGGAAACGAAATCGACCGGGAGACAAAGATTATTAACGACCTGCTCTCTTTGGTGAAGATGAACCGATCTGCCGCAGATTTGAATATTTCCGGCGTCAATATCAATGAAATGCTGGAGCTGATCTTAAAACGGCTGCGTCCGATTGCAGAACGCCAGCGGATTGAGCTGGTTTTGGAAAGCTTTCGCCCGGTCAGCGCTGAAATCGACGAAGTGAAGCTGACGCTTGCTATCACAAATCTGGTGGAAAACGGGATCAAATATAATAAATCCGAAGGATGGGTACATGTATCTTTAAACGCGGACCACCAGTATTTTTATGTGAAAGTGGAAGACAGCGGCGTTGGAATCCCGGAGGATGCGCTGGAACATATTTATGAGAGGTTTTATCGGGTGGATAAATCCCATTCCAGAGAGATCGGAGGAACCGGACTGGGGCTTGCGATCGCAAGGAATATTATTCTCATGCACCGGGGGGCGATTAAAGTATTCAGCACGGAAGGGGAAGGGACGATATTTAATGTCCGCATACCGTTAAATTATATTGCAACGTCTTAGGAGGAATGAATATGAAAGCAGTTCTAAGAAGCCTGTTATGTATGCTTTTGATCCTGACGGCATTTGTGAATACAGGCTGCGCGAAAGGAGCAGACGAGGATGCGGATTATAAAGTATATTATTTAAATAAAGAAAATACAAAAATTGTTTCCAGTCCATACGAGCTGCAGGCAAAAGATACGAAAGAGAAGGGAGGAAGCCGAAAAGAAACAGAAGCGGTAATTGAAGAACTGCTGGGACAGCTATCCTCCGACTCTGAGGACGTAGAAAATAAAAGACCGATTCCAAACGGAATTTCAGTATTGGACTATACGCTGGAGGAGACGCTTCTGACGCTCTATTTCAGTGAAGCATACAGCGGATTGGACAGGTTTTCGGAGGTTTTGACGAGGGCTGCAGTGGTAAGGACTATGATGCAGGTCAACGGGGTCGAATGTATTTCTTTTTATGTAGAGGACGACCCTCTTTTGGATCAGGAAGGGAATCCCGTCGGTGTTATGACAAACGACAGTTTTATTGAAAATCCGGGGGAACAGATCAATTCTATTCAAACGGCGAGCCTGGTTTTGTATTTTGCCAATAAAAAAGGAAACGGCCTGGTACGGGAAACCAAGGACGTACATTACAGCAGCAACATTTCTATGGAAAAACTGGTGATGGAAAATCTTCTGCAGGGTCCGGAAGGAAGTGATGCGCAGTACGCCATTCCGGAGGGAACAAAGCTGATGAATGTATCGGTATTGGAAGGCGTTTGTTATGTCAGCCTGGATGAAAACTTTCTGACGCAGAATTACAACATTGAAGAACCGGTGGTTATTTATTCTATCGTAAATTCATTGTCGGAAATACCGACGATCAATAAAGTACAGATTTCCGTCAACGGCGATACCAGCAGCGTTTACCGGGAAAAGATGCGTCTGGATGAGCTGTATGAAAGAAATCTGGATTATGTGGACGAATAGGGCTGCCTGTATGTTCATCTGTATGCAAAGCAAGGATGAAAGCGCAGGCGCAGAAAACAGGGAGGAAGCTGTTAAAGATGGAGAAACGAAAAGCAGCGTGTTTGTCCCTGGCATTTTTATCGGGAATTGCGGCTGCGGAATACCGGCGGCAGTTTCTGTGGTATGGAGTGGCTTTGTTTGTGTTCCTATGGTTTGTTTCTATGAAACAGGCGTATGGGATACGGGCAAAAACATTTCTTTGGACGGCAGTCTTTGCCGCCGCATTATGCAGCGGCGTGTATGTCAGCGGTCGGCACAGCAGGTTTTTGCACGCATATGAAACCGTGTGGAACGACCAGGAAAAATGCCTGGTACAGGGAGAAATTTACAAAAGAGAAATAAAACAGGAAGCGAACCTGTATTACCTGAAAAATTGCAGACTAAAGATCGGACAGTCTCAATATTCTACAAATCATATCTTATTAAATCGAAAGACCGATGAAAATTCGATCGGTGAAATCCTGACAATCAAAGGAACGATACATACGTTTTCTTCTCCGTGCAATGAGGGGAATTATGACGAAAAAAGTTATTATCAAAGCTTAAATATTGATGTTCAAGTTGACGAAACAGAAGTAATTTCCGTACACGGAAAAAAAGATGTCCTCCGGGAAGCGCTTTTTGGGCTGAAAGAACGGCTGAAAGAAAGTTATCGGAAGGCAATGCCGGAAAAAGATGCCGGCGTCCTTACGGCAATGACACTCGGGGATAAAAGCCTGATGGACGCAAAGCGCAGAAAGACGTATCAGAGCGCCGGCATCAGTCATTTTTACAGTATCTCCGGACTGCATATTTCTATGCTTGGCATGGCGCTTTATTCGCTTCTTCGGAAACGGGGCAAATCGTATGCCGTTTCGGGAGCAGCGGCAGCGGTGCTGCTCTTCGGATATGGAGAGATGATCGGTTTTAGCGTTTCGGCAAGCCGTGCAATCGGCATGTCTGTGCTGCTGTTATATGCAAAATTCAGGGGAAGAAGCTACGACAGGATGACGGCACTTGCTCTTTTGGCAGCGTATTTTGCAGCAAAAAATCCGAAGATTTTGCATCATGCAGGATATCTGTTATCTTTTGGAGCGGTTGCGGGTGTCATTTTTGCAGAATGGATGGTATCGTGCAGACAGAGGGATTCCCCTATGCCGTTTTGCAGAATCAGAGAAGGCTTATTGGTAAGTTTTTGCATTCAGCTGATGACGGTTCCGATTATGTGCCGGTTTTTTTATGAGATTTCTGTTTATTCCGTGTTGGTCAATCTGGCGGTGCTGCCCTGCATGGGAGTTTTGCTTGGAATGGGATTATTCGGCGGTCTGATGGGGTGTTTCTGTTCCTTTTCGGGCAAGGTTCTGCTTTACCCCTGCCATCTAATCCTGCAGTTGTTTGACCAGGTCTGTATCGCTTCTTTACAGCTTCCGTTTTCATCTTTGATTACAGGAGCGCTTTCCTGGCCGCAGATGCTGCTCTGGTACGGCCTGCTGGCGTTTCTTCTTATTTGGAAAAAGAAAAAACAAAACCTGTCGGTTCTTTTGTTTTTGCTTCCCGTCTGCATATTGCTGCCGACGCCGGCACAATCGTCATGGGAAGCGGATCTGCTGGATGTAGGGCAGGGAGACGGGATTTATCTTGCCTTAGGGGACGGTACGTCTGCATTTATAGACGGCGGCAGTTCGGACGTCTCGAAAGTGGGAACTTACCGGATTCTGCCGTTCTTAAAATACAGGGGTATTCGACAGATCGATTACTGGTTTGTCAGCCACTGCGATGCAGATCATATCAACGGGCTGTCCGAAGCGGTACAAGAGGGATATCCGATTCAGAATCTGGTTGTTTCAAAGTATATGCCGGATGACGCGGCGTGGAAGAAACTGAAAACACTTGTCAAAAAACGGGGCATTCCAATTCTGTATATGGCGCCGGGCGATACGATACGGGGACGAAAAAGCGATTGGAGCATTCGATGCCTTTCTGTTCCGATGGAAGGGGTAAAAAACGGACGAAATGAAAATTCTTTGGCGATATTCCTGCAGGTGGATTCTGTAACGGCATTTTTTGCCGGAGATATCGGGGAGGAAGAGGAACAAAAGCTCTTAAAAAGATGGTCACTGCCGAACGTAGACCTTTATAAAGCGTCCCATCACGGTTCCGATGGTTCCAACGGCACTATGCTCTTATCCAGGATACAGCCAAGAGTGGCGGTGATTTCCTGCAGTATGCGCAATCGTTACGGGCATCCGGGAACACATGCCCTTCGGCGTTTAGAAGAAGCCTGCGGCAGAATTTACGAAACCAGAACGATGGGACAGATAAAAATCAGGGGAAGAAATCTTGAAGTGACAGGTATGTCTGTGTTAGAATAACGGTATGAAAACGATTGATGAAGATATAAAAAACAAAACGTTCCGGCGGTGTTATCTGCTCTTTGGAGAAGAAGCCTATCTTAAAAAGCAGTACCGGGAAAAACTTCTGCACGCGATGACAAAAGAAGGGGATACCATGAACGTTTCCTTTTTTGAAGGAAAAGATATTCGTCCGGGAGAGCTTGTGGACCTGGCGGAAACGATGCCTTTTTTTGCCGAGAGGCGCGTGATTTTGGTAGAGGATTCCGGATTTTTTAAAAGCGCGTGCGATCTTTTGGCAGAATATCTGCAGGCAGTCAGCGAAACCGCTTCTTTTATTTTTGTAGAATCCGAAGTGGATAAACGTTCGAAAACCTATAAGGCAGCCAAAAAATACGGAGCTGCCGTTGAATTTGGCATGCAGAATGAAGCATTGATCACACGGTGGGTATTGGGCAGGATCGGAAAGGAGAAGAAGAAGATCACACAGCCGGTGCTGCGGTGTTTCCTAGGCAGAACGGGATTGGATATGAGTACGATCGACAGGGAGTTAGAAAAACTGTTTTGCTACACGCTGGAAAAAGAGGTCATCGAACGAGCCGATATCGAAGCGGTTATAACTCAGCAGCTCGAAAATAAAATTTTTGAAATGCTCGATGCTATTATAGGGCATAACGCCGCAAAAGCACTAAAGCTTTATTACGACTTGCTGGCGCTCAAAGAAGCGCCTATGCGGATATTATTTCTGCTTACCAGACAGTTTCGGATCCTGCTGCAGATGAAAGAACTGACAGGGAAAGGATACGGCAGCTTTGACATTGCAAAGAAGATCGGCATACCCGAATTTGCGGTAAGAAAAAATCAGGCGCAGGCAAAACAGTTTTCGCCAGAGCAGCTTGCGTCTGCTTTAAAACATGCAGCCGCGGCAGAAGAAGCGGTAAAAACCGGAAAGATGAACGATCAGATTGCAGTAGAGCTGTTTATTGTGTCCTATCTTACGTAAAAAAACATGGAATGTAATTCGTGACGGTCGAAATACATTCCATGTTTGATTATTTTTGTGTGATATGATTTATTAAGCCATTCCGTTGACAAGTTTCGCTAAACGGGAAACTTTTCTTGCAGCGTTGTTTTTGTGGTAAACGCCTTTCTGTGCTGCTTTGGAAATTACAGAAGATGCAGAAGACAATGCAGCCATAGCTTCTTCTTTGTTCTGTGCATTGACAGCAGCTTCTACTTTTTTCATGGACGTTTTCACTGCAGATCTGATTGATTTGTTTCTCTCAGTTTTTGTTGCTGCAACAAGAATTCTTTTTTTTGCAGATTTAATGTTAGCCAATCCGGACACCTCCAATATGTGAAATAGATTATGGTTTTATTGGTTGCCATCGGAGCCGGACACGGACGTTCCGATGTACACATACAAATATTATTTTATGTCAAGATTATTTATCTGTCAATACATATTTTCCGAACTTTCGCAAAAAATAGAAAAAACAGCAAGATTAAAACACAAAGGTGGTGCCGGAATGTATCAGGTTCGGACGGATCTGGCTTTAGAAGCAAGAGAAAAATTTGAAGACGACCATGTGGAAGTCAAAGGGGTGAAGGTAGAGGAAGAAAAAAACGGAAATATGACGGTCACAAGAGTCGTGATTGAAACAGAAAACGGGGCGAAAGCGATGGGAAAACCCAGGGGCAGTTATATCACGTTGGAAGCTCCCGATATGGAGGATTCCGACGAAGATTACCACAGGGAAATTTCCAGACAGCTGGCAGATATTTTAAAGGATCTGATGCCGATCGAAAACAAAGAGCTCTCGGTGCTGGTGGTAGGGCTTGGAAACCGGGAAGTAACGCCGGATGCGCTGGGTCCCAGGGTGGTGGACAATATGATGATCACAAGGCATATTATCCGAAAGTTTGGCAAATATGCGTTTGGGTTAACAAGAAACCATCAGATCAGCAGTATTGTACCCGGTGTGATGGCACAGACCGGAATGGAGACGCTTGAAATTATCAAAGGCGTGCTGGACGAAACGGCACCCGATTACATTATCGCAGTGGATGCGCTGGCGGCAAGGAGCACAAAACGGCTAAACCGGACGATACAGATTACCGATACGGGTATTTCTCCGGGATCCGGCGTAGGAAACCACAGACATGCATTAAACAAAGAAAGTATGGGAGTTCCTGTTATTGCGATCGGCATACCGACGGTTGTGGACGCGGTTACGATCGTCAGCGATACGATGAATAATCTGGTCTCTGAGATGGAGGCTGCCAGAAAGCTTCAAAACATCGGGGAATCGATCAGCCGTCTGGAAGAGGCGGAGAAATATGAATTGATCCGGGAACTGCTCTCCCCGAATTTAAATGCGATGTTTGTTACGCCCAAAGATATCGACGAATCGGTCAAACGGCTGAGTTATACGATTTCCGAGGGGATTAACATGGCATTTTTTCCGGTATAATTACTTGTCCGCGCTTATATAATGTAAGTGGCAGGAGTGTATCGGTGTGAAAATAAGATTTCGTAAACGAAAACGGAACAGAAAAAGAAAAAGGATAACGGCTGCTGCGGCAGTCATCGTTTCGGTGTGTATGTGCATACTGGTCGGAGATTTTATCCGGGAAGATTCCCTGTTGGATACTGTGCTCCGCCAGGCGAAGAGCGAAGCATATATGAAGATGTTAAAATCCGCAGCGCCGTCTTTGTTTTATGAGGAACAGAAGAAAGAGAGCCTGAAACGCCTGATGGATTTGGTGTTTCAGACGGTTCCGGTCTATGGTTATGTGACGGATGCGCAGGAATATACGACACAGTCGGAAAGTGAAATTTCATATGAAACGGTGATTGCAAGAGAAGCTGCCGATGAGAATTACGTAGATGATAAGACAGGAAAAGTCATTTCTTCCGAAGATACGGAACCGGCAAAACCAACAGAAGAGCCTCCCGTGCCCAAACAGGAGCCAGACGCGGGAAAAAGCGAGCAGACGGAAACGGCGGCAAACGCTTCTTTTGTGCCGAATGATACGCCGGTGGTTACGTATTCCAAAGAGAAATTAAACGATTTTGATTATCTGATCCAGAATTTTTACGTTGTGGACCGGACGACGACGATTAACAGCAGTCAGCTGAATGCAGCCGATTTGCTGAGCCGCAGCATGAAACTGACGCATGGCGCGGATGCGCCGCAGATTTTGATTTACCATACGCACTCGCAGGAACGTTTTGCGGACTCTGTTCCGGGAGATAAAAATACATCTATCGTAGGAGTGGGTGATTATCTGTATCAGCTGCTGACCGGATACGGGTTGAATGTCATGCATCATACAGGAGAATATGACGTCGATACCAGGGATGATGCCTATGCCAAAGCGGGACCGGTAATTGAGCAGATTTTAAAAGAAAATCCGAGCATAGAAGTGGTGATTGACCTGCACAGAGACGGCGTGGCAGAAGGAACGCGTTTAGTGACTGACGTGCAGGGAAAACAGACGGCAAGCATTATGTTTTTTAACGGATTGAGCCGTACTACGGCAAACGGGGATATTGCGTATCTGCCGAATCCGTACATACAGGACAATCTGGCATTTTCCCTGCAGATGCAGATTGCGGCAGAAGAATACTATCCGGGATTTTCCAGGACGATTTATCTGAAAGGCTATCGCTATAATATGCATTACTGTCCGAAAACGCTTCTGGTGGAGGTCGGAGCACAGACCAATACGGTACAGGAAGTGAAAAATGCCATGGAGCCGCTTGCCGATCTGATTGCAAAGGTGGTTTCTCCGTGAACATTTAAGGAACAACGGCCAGTTCTCTCTGCATCTCGTTTTTTTGCCTGAAACCGGTTTTCAGCGCCAGAACGCCATAATATAAATTCGATGCAAATACATCCTGCCCAAAGAAAAGGGCGGCGGGACTGTTTTTAGAAGGAGCATACGCAGACGGCTTTGTAATGAGCGGAAGCTGCGTGTGCTTTTTTATTTCCGATAATAATCCGGCGGATGCCCTGCGCAGTCCTAGGAGGCGCAGGTAAGGGATATAGCCGTTTTGCACGCCGACAGATACGTCGGACTGTTTCAAATCGAGTAAAATGTGCAGAAGAAGACGGCTGATGCGGGTATAGGTGACCTCTTTTGTTTTCAGTCGTTCACAAAAACTTTTGTAATCGGTAAATTCGGTCAGTGCATTCGCTATGCGGTTGGAAAGATGTGGGGAGCTGTCCGCATACTCCGAAAATCCGTTCGGCAGCGCAGCCAAAAGTTTATAGTAGAGCATTTCGGAAAAATCCTGTTCCGTAACCGGCTGTGTATGCGGCGAGAACAGAATGTCAGTTGTCCGGGCAGGAATGCAGGAACGCAGCGCTTGCTTTGACGCGGACGGATCGGCGAGCGTTTTTCGGATTGCAGCGGCGGAACAAAAACGGTCGTTCAATTCCGTGTCATGATATCCGCTGCCGCTCCGCAGAATGGGAAGCGGGCGCATGGATGAATGGGAACGGCGCAGGGCTTTGATATATTCCAGTGCAAGAATGTTGTTCGGGGAACCGAGAATCGCAGCGATGTCTTCTTCTGCGATCCGGATGTTTTGCTGCGCGGCATAAGAGCGCAGAGCAGCCTCTCTTGCGGCAGGAAATGAGTATCCCTGCTTCAAACGGGCGGCGAGCGCTTTGGAATATGCGTGCGGTTCTTTGGCAAGAATGTCTGCAAGCGTGGTAAACAGAGAAAGATCCGGCGTTTCACAGCCGAAACTGATCGTATCGACGCAGCCGAGCGCATCCAAAAGGGCAGTGCCCGCTTTTGCAAAATATTCTGCCGAAGAGACGCTCCAAAGCGTCGGAAGTTCAAACACAAGATCGGCGCCGCAGGATAACGCCATAGCCGCCCGGGTAAACTTGTCGGTAACGGCAGGCATGCCCCGCTGGACATAATTTCCGCTCATCGCCACGATGACGCAGTCGGCGCCCGACTGTTCCTTTGCTTTTTGTATCTGGTATGCATGTCCGTTGTGAAACGGGTTATATTCCGCTATAATGCCGATGATTTTCACAGGGCCGTCTCCTTTTATGAAATAAGTAAATGAATAGAATAAACGCGGGTTTCACGCTATTATAACAAAATAAGCTGGGATGCGGCAAGAGAGATTTTTTTTCATTTTTTACATAGTTTGCTTGACATATCCAAATGGATATGATAAGGTCTATTTAAGTAAACCGGTTTATAAAAATAGACCAAAAGGAGGAAGGTATGGATTATAAACTTTGCGACGGAGAATATCATTTGATGGAAATCGTTTGGGAGCTTGAGCCTGTGACATCTACAGACTTATATAAAGAATGCCTGCCGCGGCTGGGCTGGAAAAAGTCTACGACTTACACGATGCTGCGAAAGCTCTGTGAGAGAGGGCTGCTGCAAAATCAAAATTCCGTTGTGACGAGCCGGGTAAAGAAGGCGGACGTGCAGCGTTTTGACAGTAAGGAATTGATTGAGAAGCGTTTTGACCATTCGCTGCCCAGGTTTGTAGCGGCATTTCTCGGGGAGCGCAAGCTGAGCGAACAAGAGGCGGATGAACTGACAAAGTTAATCGATACATGTAGAGCGGGGAGGGATAGCGGATGAAACTGTTATTGGAATTAAGTATGCGGGCATCGGTTATGGCATGTGCGGTATTGGCGGCAAGGATCTGTTTCAAGCGGCTGCCGAAAGGAATGTTTTATGTACTTTGGATTTTGGTGTTTATGCGTGCGGCTCTGGTTTTCTCCTTTCCTGCAAAGATCAGTATCTGGAATGCTGATTTTTTCCGGAACAGCAGAGAATCCTCTGCCGTGCAGGAGAGTACGTTTCCGGAGTCGACGATTCGGCTGGCGGCGCTACCGCAGGCGCTGCCATTGGATGATGCCGGCATGGAAGAGACTGCCGTAAGGAAAGAACGATGGAAACCGGAAGCCGGATTTCTGCTGGCGGCGGCATGGATGGCAGGGGTACTGCTTTTGATCTTTTACGAACTGATTGCATATGAGAAACTTTGCAGGAGAGTCCGATTTTCGGTCCGGGCGAAACGGGAAGAAGCTTTGTCATGCCCCGTGTATCAATCCGACCAGATTCAGACGGCGTTTGTCCTTGGAATGTTTCGTCCGAGAATTTATCTGCCGTCGGATATTTCGGAAAAACAGAAAAAATTCCTGATGGAGCATGAACTGGTGCATATTCGCCGCCATGACCATCAGATCAAACTGGCGGCATGTCTGATTTTAGCGTTTCACTGGTTTAACCCTGTGATGTGGATGAGTTTCTATTTCCTGTGTAAAGACATGGAATTATCGTGCGACGCACAGGTGATGAAGCGCCTGGGTTTGGATGTTCGTGTGGATTACAGTCATACGCTGCTGGATTTGGCGGAACCTTTCCGGTTTTCATCCGAGTTTTTTCCTGCGTTTGGCAGAGGAAATGTGAAATCCAGAATCTGGAATATCATGTCTTACCGACCGATGAAAAAGAGAACCGTGTTATGTTCCGTATTGTTTGTTCTGGTTTTCATCTGCGGATGTATGAGCAATCCGGCAGGAGAGACGGGTGACTCTATGGAACAAGCCGGCGGTTTGGAAACCGAAACAATCATAACGGAACAGGAAGAGGGAGAAGAGGCGGCATTTGCCAGACAGTTTGTAGAGGCGCTGACGGATACAGAGTCGGCGGCGGATGCGGATGACGTTTATGCGATGCTTTCTCCCAAGTTAAAAGAACGTATCGATACTTACCCGTTCGGAAATGAATATCAAATCCGAAAGGACAGCGGGCATTATTTCAGAACGTACGGGAAAAAGATTCTCTCCGACGGCATGTCTGCCGATATCGTACAGACGGAAAAAGGATTCCGTTATCAGATTCCAACAGCAGGTTCCTCGATGGAAGAATTTGTCTGGACAGGTGAGATTGTACTGGAAGAAAAGGAGCAGGGAAGCGGATGGCAGATTGCAGAGTGGTCGGATCTGGTGTATGTGGAACTGGATTCCAAAGAAAAGTATGATAAGCATCTGGGCGCATTCAAAGATATCTCCTGGGATATGACGACTTTGCGTGAATGGAAGGAGGCAAATCCAGACGAAGAGGAGTACCCCGAATATTACGACAGAAACAAAGATCCCGCCGAAGCTTTGATTCAGGGACTGCATCTGGCTGGCGGAACCGTGGAAGAGGTTCATGAGGATTCGCAAACAGAAGAAGCATTTGTGACATATAAATGGAAGGACGGTTCTATTACGTTTCGTATGATCTATCAGGCGGAGGACGGTATTTATTTCCCTGCGGGAGCCAGCTAATAAGAAGAGGAACCACAGATCTTAAAACGGCAGCAATTTATTTGTAAAAGCTGCAGTTTCAGAAAAACGGATGAATGGCTGTTTTCTATAGTCAGCCCAAAAAACAGGAAATCAGGAAAAGGTTTCCTGTTTTTTTTATCCGTATCTGGTTAGATGCGTGTGATAGAAAAAGAGAACATACAGAAAGAGGGAAGTGTCTGGTGATTTTAAAAAAAGAATTTTCGTCGTCATTTATTATTTTGACTGTGTTCATACTACACTAAAAACAATAAATAATAAATATCCAAAAAGAATTTTTTGTAAAATATTTCACAATAAACAATTGACAATATAAAATAATTTTTGTATTATTTCAATATGAAGATGCATTGTACGGGAATGTGAATACAGAAAGGATGAGGCTTATGAGAAAAAGAATTATGGCGGCTATGTTAGCGGCAGGAATGTTGTGCGTAGCAGTTCCAACGTCTGTGTATGCAGGAAGCGCCAGCACAAACGTAGGAAATTACAGACTCAATGTAGAATGCCGGTCGAACGGATCTACACATACGATTAACGCGCTTACCGGGGCGAGTTATCCAAGCGGATCCGGACAGGTAAGATACTCGATCAACGGACAAACTTATACAAAAACCGTGAATGGATCGTCTTATCAAAGCTATTGGACGGGAACATTCAGTACGGCAGGAAGCATGATTTATGCAAAAACATCCGGTTACGGAAGCACGGTAACGGCATATCCCTAAACGTTAATAAATGAAATCCCGTACAGTGCATCTTATGTAGGGCATGTTAGGATCGAATGATGAGGATCGATCCGTTCTATCAAAAGGAAGTGTATATGAAAAAAAAGAAAATTACGGTTTTCGGCGTTTTTCTGCTGGCGGTTTTGTTATCTGCCTGTGGTACGGACCAGAAACAGTTTGCGGAAGAATCCGAAGTGAATACAGAAGAGGCGGAACGTGAATCGGATGAATCGTCTGTGCAGGCAGATGAAGACGTTTTAATCTGGAGAATAGATTCTCCTCTGGATGCAGAGGAGTCGGAAATAACGAAAGAAATGATTTCTGTCTGGCAGGAACCGTTAAACCGTCTTCTGAAGGAAAAAGGAGCGGACTATTCCGTTTTGATCGAACCGATCCTTCGGACAGACGGGGGAGAAGATCCTGTCACAACCGCAGACGAATTGGAACAGTTAAAAAAATCTGGAAGCCGGACAGACGTAATCACACTTCTTTCTGCAACACAGCAGGAGGATTTGAACGGATATGAACTGACGTATCCGGAGTGTGTAAAAAGAGACCTTCTGCAGCCGTTTGGAAATCTTCTGATGATGCACGGAGACGATGCATCACAGAACGGCGTATTTTCCGGAGAGCAGTGGAAACGTCTGTCGGAATCTTTGTGTGAACAAGATCTGGCGCGTGCGGATCTTAACGGGACGGCATACGGAATTTCCGCTGTTCTTCCGGCAATGAAGGCGGTTGTGTATGCAAAGGAGAGCATGAGCCGGTATGGGATCCGGCAGGAAGATCTCTCCGGCCGGATTTTTGAAAATGAAGCCATATTTCAGCGCGTGAAAGAAGCGTCGAAAGAGGCACCTTACGGGATTTTGTCCGGAGACGTCAGGCAGAAGCTGGGGTTTTGGATCGTGAGTCCTACCAACAGCGTGGCATTGGGAACGGATGGAACGTTTGTAAATATAACAGAGACAAAAGAATTCCGGGAATATTTACAGACGCTTATGGACTGGAAACAAAAAGGGCTGGTCGAAGTGATCGGAGACAAACAAACGACCTATTTTGCGCAGGATTATTCGTCCGGAATCAATTATTGCGATCAGCCATACGAGACGGATGTAACGATTTCCATGGGAAGCACAGAAGAAGTAATTTCTGCATTTGTAGTCCCCAATGAAGCAGAGCCGGTGATCGATCCGTATTGGGGAGACAGCAAGGTATGCATTGCTTCCTGGAGCAAAAAGAAAGAAGAAGCCGCAGATTTTATCGTGCGGCTGTTTACGGACCCTGAAATTGCAGATTTGATTCAGTACGGAAGAGAAGGAGAGGAATACGAATCAGACGGCGCCGTGCTGCATGTCCGCCCGGAATCCAATATTATTCTGCGCATTTTCGGCGGACAGTATACGAATCCTCTGATCAGTCATTCTACGGCATTTATGCCAAAAGAGAAGACAGCGTATGCAGAACGTTTCCATGAGACATATGACGCAGAGCTTCCGGACGGATTTCGGTTGGATCCGGCGCCGGTGTTACAGGAAATTGCAGAAACAAATCAGATCTTCGGTTATGAAAGCGGATCGGATACGGCGAGAAAGATCGTGAGACTTGAGTTCGACGATGTAGACCGGGTGATTGCAGATATCACCAGAGAGTTAAAAGCGGCGGGGATGGACCGGATTGTAGAAGAGGCAAACCGCCAGCTGGCAGAGTGGAAGAAGGGAACGTGATCAAATGAAAAAAAGAAATCTCGTGATACTTGTGTTTTTATGTCTGCTGACGGGATGCATGCAAAAGGATCGTTCTCTGGGAAACAGGGGAAAAGAAACGAATGCATTTCAGACGTATTTTGCGTATGAAACGGCAATCGATACGCCGGACGGTTTTTATTATGCGGATGACCGGGGATTTTTGTATTATTTTGATTATGCGGCAGAAGCAGAGACGATTGTCTGTAACCGGCCGAACTGCAAGCATGAGGACTGGTCAGAGCGCACGCCCAAAGAGGAACGCTGCAGCGCCTATGTCGGAGGGACGGCGACAGGATTTGAAAATCAGGGAAAGCTGTATTTGATGGAATCGGATTATAGTGAGGACAATCGGCGGCGGATTCGTATCGTAGAATCGGATTTAGACCGTACGAACCAGAGAGAAGTAAGCGTGCTGGATTGTGATTCTATTTTCAGTTATGCGGTAAAGGATCACATGTTATATGCGGTCATACAAAAAGGCGAACGGGTGAAAAACGAAAACGGTTCCTGGGAAAGCGGAAGCAGCGCAAAAAGCAGTTTCTGCAGGATCGATTTGACAGACGGCACCATGGATGTGCTGTGGGAACGGGAAGGTTACAGCAATGTGATTACGATACTGGCGGCTTGGGGCAATACGCTGTATCTGGAGTATTCATATTTTGAACAGCCGTTTGACGGAACCAATTACAAAGAAGCTAGGCAGCATGCAGAGATTTATGCGTATTCTTTGGAGGGCGGCGGAAAAGACGATACTTCTATACCGTCCGGCGAGATAGAAGAAATTTTGACAGGGTTTAAGAAAGACCAGATTCTTGGAGCCGCCGTAGTGGACGGTACCATGTTTGTAAAAACGGCGCCGATGGATCGAAGTATGAACGAAAAGGAAGAAACGGTCTGTGCATTAAAAAAGATATCCTTATCTACAGAGGAAGAAACGCTTCTGGCAGAGACGTCCGGCAGATTTATGCTGTTTCAGACGTACGCCGTCTATACCAAAGATAGCGAAGCGGGCGGATTTGTTTATGATTTTCAAACAGAAAAAGAAATTGCGGTTCCCAATATGAAAATTCAGGAATTTTATCCCAATTATACGGCAGGTGAGTATATTTACGGCTATTTATACCATGAAGCTGCCGGGACATCCGAAAAATGTTTTATTTTGCGTTCGGATTTGATGGAGGGAAAAGACAGCTTTCTGCTGCTGCATGACGCAGATCAAAACAGGTCGGCGGACGCTGTCCGGTAAGTCATTCATAAGGGAGGGATCTTATGATTTTAACGGTAAAACATCTGGTTAAAACATATCCCGTGCAAAGAACTCTTTCAAAAAAAATTTTGGGGAGAGGGTATGGGAAGAAAGAAAAGAAAACCGTTTTAAAAGGTTTGAATCTGGAGCTGGAAGCCGGCGTGTATGCGCTGCTTGGGCCAAACGGCGCAGGAAAAAGCACGTTTATGAATCTGATTACCGGAAACCTGGAACCGGATGAGGGGGAAATTTTATACGACGGGCAGCCAATTGCCGAGATGGGATCGTCATTTCGGGAAATTTTAGGGTTTATGCCGCAGCAGCAGGGATTGTATGAAAATTTTACCGCATTTCGTTTCCTCTCTTATATGGCGGCATTAAAAGGGATGAGTAAAGAACAGGCAAAACGGGAAATACCATGGGCATTGGATCGTGTGCATCTGACAAAAGAAGCGCATCAGAAGATCGGCGCTTTTTCCGGAGGTATGAAGCAGCGCCTTCTTGTGGCGCAGGCAATGATGAACGATCCGAAAGTATTGATTTTAGACGAACCTACCGCAGGGTTAGATCCCAAAGAACGTATCCGCATCCGAAACGTTATTTCCGAAATTGCAATGGGAAAGATCGTTATTTTTGCTACGCATGTCGTTTCGGATATCGAACAGATTGCCAGGGAAGTCATCTTATTAAACGACGGAGAGATCCTTGCGAAGGAAACTGTGGATGCATTGTGCGAACGGATCGAAGGAAAAGTATTTGAAGCGGAAGTGGAACAGGAAGCATTTGAACAGATGCAGAAAAGGTTTCTCGTACGCGGCGTTACAAAACGTAAAGGAAAAATCGCGGTACGCTTCCTGGCAGAAGAACCGCCCCGGGACATCAGCGCCTCCCCCCTCCCCCCAGACCTAGAAGACGTGTATATTTACCTCATGCGATCACCCCGGAAGGGGTAGGTCATAAAGGTATGCAGAATTTTGTGTAAGTTGAAGGGAGGGATAGGATGAGAGGATTTTTCAGTGAAATGCAAAAGACCATCGTTCGCCTGCCGGTATTTGGCGTCGTTTGCGCTGCTTTGATTTTAAACGCCTGTCTCTGTTATACAAAGGCTGCCGATGATGTGATTGAAAACGGCGCCTATAAAAAAGCAAACGCATACTTAATGCAGTGTGGTGATTCCGTGCGTTCGGAATTTCTGGCAGATTACGGAAAACAGCTGGAAGCCGGAGAATGGGAAGATGAATTATTATTTTCGGAGGATGTGTTTATCGAGCAGCGCCTGGTGCGGGAATTGGAACAACGGGTGCGGCAGGTGGAAGAATACCCGGATTATGTACAGGGTATTTTGGATAAAGCAAAGAAGCAGGACATTTCCATTTTCCAAAATGTTTCTGCTTATACAAAAAGAGATGTAACGGCTGCGGCTGCGGCATTTGCTCCTTTGGCAGACACAAAGCCTCGGTTTGTCAACAGCGATGCGTTTTTACAGGCGACGGAATTTCCGGTGACGGATGCCATTGCACTTGCCGTGTTGTTTTATCTGGTGATTTCCATGGTGGTTTATGAAAAGGAACATGGATTGTTTCGTCTGCTCCGAAGCACAAAAGACGGCCGGGAAACGCTGATTCGTTCGAAAATGGAAACAGGAGCCGTATCGGCAGCTGCGCTTGCGGTTTTATTCTGGATACAAAACCTGGGAATGGGGATATTCAAATACGGGGCGATCGATTGGTCGGCTCCGCTGCAGTCGGTGTATGGGTATGACGGTTCGGCGCTTCGTGTAACGATCGGACAGTATCTGATTTTGTTTTTGCTCACAAAAATGCTTGTGTATGCGGCGATTTCTCTTTTGATCCTCTATTTTGGGATGAAAGCTTCCAATACAATGGAAATCTATCTGGGCGTTTGTCTGACGGCGGCGGGATCGGCGGCATGTTATGTGATCGGCGAATTTTCGGGTTTTTATATTCTGCATTATGCAAATTTGATTTTTTTTACCGGAGTATCGTCCTGGTATCGGTTTTATTTCAATCTGAATCTGTTTGGATATCCGGTTTCCATTACGCTGTTTTCCCTGGTCTGTATCGTCTCTTTTGGGGCTGCTATGGGATATGCGAATCGGAAACTGTTTACGGGAAAGAATTTTTCGTCGGAAATCAGGCGCGTTCGGCTGCTGCATACAGGAAGAAAAAAGACGCCTGACGTTTCGTTATGTTCCCACGAACGGTATAAGCTTTTTATTTCCGAAAAGGGTTTGGCGCTGATTTTACTTGCAGCGCTTGGAAGTGTATGGATGTATGGACAGACAAGTTTTTATCTGGATCGGGAAGAACAGTATTATAAAGAGTATATGGAGCATCTGGCGGGAGATCTGAATGAAGAAAAAGAGAACTTTTTAAAGGAAGAGGCAGAACAGTTTGCTTCTTATGAGTCTTTGCTGACGGAGAAACAGCTTGCTTATGAAGAAAAAAAGATATCGGAAGCAGAGATGGCGGCGGTTTTGCGTTTGGCTTCGGAAAAGCTGGAACCAAAATCGGCGTTTGAGCGGCTGTTGGATCGTGTGGATTATGCCAGAGAACATGGTACGCCGTTGGTCTATGAAAGCGGCTATCTGAAGCTTTTTGGGCTTGGATATTCCGGCTATCGGGAAGATATGGAACATACGGTTTTTCTGGTTTTGGTTTTGGCATTGTTTACGACGCCGTTTTGTGCAGGGGAGTATTCTAGGGGATTGATGAAATTGATTTTATCCCAGAAGTACGGCAGAAGAAAGACGCTGGCCGCAAAGTGGAAGGCGGTATGGCTTGGGGTGGTTTGCATCTATGCGATTATTTATCTGCCGCAGCTTTTTGTGACAGGAAAGATGTATGGATATGCGGGGATCGGAGAACATATTTCTGCAATACCGCAGGTATCCTCTGCTTTTTCGGATTGTCCGATTTGGGCGTACCTGCTGTTTGTGTACGGATTTCGGTTTCTGGCGGTTTGTGCAACGGCTTTATTTCTGATGGCAGTATCGGTCGGTCGAAAAAATGTTGCCGGGGCAATTTCATTCTCGCTGATTATTCTGGCAGTTCCGGCGGGGCTGCATCTGGCGGGGATTTACGAATTGGACCGGTGTTCGTTCAATGCGGTTTATGCCGTTCATATGGCGTTAAATGGCAGGAATATAGGAGCAGCTGTGGGAATCTCTGCCATTCTTTTGCTTTGGACAGCGGGTTCGGTGGTTTACCTGGCTCGTACTTTGGGAAATGAGACAGATAAATCAAAATAGAGAAAACTTGAAAAAATAATTTTATATCCCTTTCGGGTTTCATGCATCTATTATTTCACCATAAAATTCCTTATAGTTGCTTTCTGGAAACTGCACACGCAGTATCATGGAAGGGGCTATAAGGATTATTTTTTATAAAATTTTTTTGCAGAAAGTACAGAATGTGAGGTCTGCTTTTTTGTCTTAAAATACATTTATTTATTTGTGAATTGTTTAAAAATTCTTGCAAAATAAACAGTAACAATGATATAATCATATTATATAAGAAAATGACTGAATTTAATTCTCTGCCACAGAAGGATCCGTCTAGGGCAGAGAGCAGAAGAGATGCATTTCTTAATGAAATTATTTATGAAACTATTTTTATAAGCAAAAAAGAGCTGGGGAGCCGGAAAGCGGGTAAGGTATAAGAAATAAGCATGGAAAGTATGTTATCAAAAAAAGAATATCGTTTTTTTAGCGGGATCGTGATCTTGTCCTTTTTTGCTTTTGGATTGTTTCCGGAATATATGGCATGTATATTCTGCGGTATACTCGGATTGTTTTTTCTGTATCTTTCCGTAACAAAAGAGAAAATTCGTTTGTATCGAAATGCAGAAAGCCTTTCGATCATCACGATTGTGGTTTGCTATCTGCTTGCTGCTCTTTACGGAATCGATGCGGGAATGAGCTGGATCGGCTTTTTAAAAATGCTGGCAATCCTCTTTTTTCTCTGCTGTGCCATGCAGATGACGGCAGAGGAAAAAGAAACATTGCTGGAGAAAATTCCTGTGGCAGGATGCGTGATGACGCTTGCCGGAATCCTTTCATATCCGATCAAACCGGCATATGCATTCTTTTTTACGGCGGATCGTTTGGGCGGATTTTTTCAGTATGCAAATGTATTTGCGCTGTTTTGCCTGATCGGCTGCATTCTTTTGACAGGAAAGTTGGAAACGTGTACAGTCCGCGCAGGTCAAATCAGGATTTACCTGCAGATCCTTCTTCTGATCACAGGAATTTTGTTATCAGGGTGCAGAAGCGTATGTTTTCTGGCGGCTGGCTGCGGGATATGGATTGCCGTTCGGAAACGGACGATTCGGCTGCAGGCGTTTGCAGTCATCGGCATTACCATAACGGTTTCATTTCTTTTTGCATATCTGACAGGTAATGTGCAGAATATCGGGCGTCTCTTTACCGCTTCTTTTCATTCAAGTACACTGATCGGCAGGATTTTATATGCAAAAGACGGGCTTCGTCAGATTTTTTTACATCCGTTCGGGCTTGGTTATCTGGGATATTATTTTACAGAGCCCGCAGTGCAGACAGGTGTTTACAGTGTACGCTTTATTCATAATGATTATTTGCAGATTGCGCTTGATATCGGAATTGTTCCGGCGTTGCTTTTTTTGTATGTGCTGGGAAAAAATCTGTTTGGTAAGGGGAGAAGTTTTGAAAACCGCCTGGTGACAGCTGTAATGGCATTGCATTTTTTCGTGGATTTTGACCTGGAATTTACGGCTGTGTGGTTCTTATTGATTTTGAATCTGAACCTGTATCACGGAACGGAAACTAATCTTACGTGGAATGGAAACAAGGTACTCTATAAGATTCTGGCAGGAGCTGCGGCAATCGCGGGAATCTATACCGGAGCCGCTATGATTCCCAGATATTTGGGAAATAATACGATATCGGCTGTTCTGCTTCCGTTTTATACGGAAGCGCAAAAAGAGATTTTGATTCAGGAAACAGACGGCGGCAGGGCGCAGCGTCTGGCAGAAAAGGTGTTAAATCAGAATGCGTATGCGGCAGAAGCATATGATATATTAGCGGTAAGGGCATTTCAGGAAAACGATTATGAAACGATGTCAGAATATAAAAAAGAGTCCGTAAGACTGCAGAAATATAATACAGAAGCCTATGAAAGATATCTTGCTCTTTTAAGCGGCGCAATCAAACAAGCGAATGAAAATAGGGACAGCAAAACGGTAAAAAAGCTGATGAAAGATGTGATCTATCTGGACAGGCAGCGGAATCAGGTAATCGAAACGACCGATCGGCTGGCATATGAAATCCGTGATGTGCCGGAACTCTTATTTTCAGAGGAAGCGGAAGCATATATTGTTCAGGTCAAGCGATTGCTTGGAACATAAAATAAAAAATGAACAGGGGGAAACAGTTTATGAAAAAGAGGACGAAAAAAACGCTGGCATGCCTGCTGGTTTTGGTTCTGGTATTTGAGAGCCTGACGGGCATTCCGGTTTTGGCGGCAGAAGAGGCTGGAAACGGCGGGAAAGCGGCGGGAGACAGTTTTGCTACGGCAGTCGCAATGCAGCTGGATCAGGAATACGACGTTACAATGGAAGCGGAAGGAAATGCATATTATAAATTTACGCCGCAGGAATCGGATGTCTATTCCTTTCATGTAACGGGAGATTGGGTAAATTTATATCTGCATGATGAAGATTTTGAGTATCTTGACGATAACTGGGGAGATGATTTTGACCTGTCTTATGATTTGGAAGGAGGAAAGACCTATTATATCAATATATCAGAGGAATGGGGAGAAGCGGCGGCATGTACCGTCAGAGTCAATAAAGAAATGCTTTCGCTTTCTTTTCAGAATGAGTATGAGGTAAATTACGGACAAGAACAGACGATGCAGGTTACCGCATCAAGCAAACGAGGTCCGGTTTTTTATCAGTGGTATGAATGGAAGGCGAGCGCAGCCGGAAATTACGAATATGAAATCATTCCGGGAGCGACCCAAAGCAGTTATACGGTAACGGCAGATACGACAGAATCGAAAGAGTATCAATGTGTAGTAACAGACAACACAGAGACCAAGACGGCAAAAATAGATCTTGAGATCGTAACCATAACCGTAGCTGTTTCTTATCCGGATGATGTGGAAAAGGGTGAAACCGCAACGATGCTGGTACAGGCAGAAAGCCTGCTGGGAAAACCATTGACCTATCAGTGGTATCATAAAGAAATGATAGAAGATGAGGATGGAGAAGAGTACGAAACGTATGTATTGATTCCCGGGGCTCAGGACGGCAGCTATCAGGCAGTGGCAGAAGAAGAGTATAATCGTTATAAATGTGTGATTTCAGACGGAATAAAAGAGATAAGCGAATACTTTACCATACGTACGATACAGTACATTATGGCGACGGGACAGACGCAGCAGTATGCCAATCCGGGAGAATCTGTCACATTTCAGGTAAAGGCAAGGAGTTCTGACAGTGATGTGCTGACATATGAATGGAGCAAACAAAATAACGACGATTATGGGTATACACCGATTGAAGGAGCCGACAGAGCAGAGTATACGGTCAGGGCGGCGGTAGAAACCGCGGCGGAGTATCGGTGTAAAATAAGCGATGGATCAAGCACGGTATATATGTACTTTGAACTTCAGCTCATCTCTCCCGCAGAAAAAGAAATCGACCGGATTGTCTGCGGTGAAGGATGGCCGGAAGCATTTGCATATGAGGAAGTAAAGAATAGAGAAGATTTTACCGATTTCATTTACGATAAACCGTTGATTGTAAAATACAAAGACGGTACTGAAACAACGGTGGATAACGGATACTGCTCCTGGCTGGATTCTGATTTTTTGTCGGGACGCGGAAATACATGGGACAATTCCAAAGTATACGTTTCCTATATGGGAAAAACCATATCTTATGATGCTGCCGTTGTGAAAATATCGGAAGCAGGAACGGCGCTTTCCCTGGGAGAAAAAATAACAGATCAGGCGGGAGCGGGAGCCGGGGGACGTAAATACTATTTCGTTTCGATTCCGGAGGACGCAAATTATGTGATTCAAATTTCAGGTCTTTCCGGAGAGGGAAAAGAAGTGGTCTATTCCGGCATGCAGGAAATAAGTTTTACGGGAGGCTTCTATGAGATTCCTCGAAGCGGAGTATCCCAGATGGTTTATTTCAGCGTGGAATCAGCCGGTACCCAGCCAATTACTTATTCTGTGGAAGCAGATACCGTACAAAACAGCAGCCGGCCGGTTTCGGATTCGGACGTGATGCAGGAAGTGGGATATTACCGGGCTGAAGTAGAAACAAGCGGTCTTTATGAAGTGACGCATACAGGAAGCGGAAAAGAGGAAGAGATTGCCTTCCTTTATAATGAAGAACTCGAAGAGATTTGCGGTTTTTATAATCAGTCCACAAAATACTATCTTCGGGCAGGAGAAGTATATTATATAAAAAATCAGCGCAGCGGCGCAGTATTTCGGCTGGCGGAAGAGATGACCCTGCCTGCCGGCGCAAAAGCAGGCGCAGAGGCTCAGATAACCTGGAACCTGACGGACAGCGGGATACTTTCGATTGAAGGGACTGGGGATATGCCAAAATATCGCTATCCATGGAGAGATTACGATTACGGAGAAGATCGGACGATTCAAAAAGTGTCCGTCGGAAAGGGCATAACAGGAATCAGTCCGGCTGCATTTTCTCAGTGCACGGAATTAAGAGAACTGGAGCTTCCGGAAAGCCTTATTTCGATCGGTGACAGCGCGGTCAGCAGATGTAAAAAATTACAGTCCGTGACATTTCCGGAAAACCTGAAGGAAATCGGGGATCATGCATTTTTGGAATGTGTAGGCTTAAAAAGTATTTTCTTTCCGTCGCATGTAAAAAAAATCGGTCTGTCAGCATTTTCAGGATGTTCTTCTTTAGCTGATGTAAATGCTGCTGGCGAATGCCGCTTTGATTACATAGCCAGCGCTGCGTTTGACGGCACTGCATGGAAGGAACGGCAGGAAGATTTTGTTATACTTGGCGATACGCTTTTGGAATATAAAGGAGATGCAGAAGAAATTACAATTCCGGAGTCCGTGTATAAAATCGGCGTATATGGATTTGCGTTTTCGACAGCCAAAAAGATTACAATGAACGGGCACATAAATAAAATATGGGAATACGGACTTTACGGATGCGAAAATTTAAAGGAAATCAAGATTCCGGGAAGCGTAACCGATATTGCATACCATGCCTTTTCGGAATGTACGGCATTGGAGAGCGTCGTGTTAAGCCAGGGGGTCCAAACGGTGGATTACAATGCATTTTCTAACTGCAGTTCTTTGAATAACATTACGATAGAAGAAGGATTGCAAGAAATTGGAGACCGGGCATTTTTAAATAACAGCAGTTTAAAAGAAGTAACCATTCCCAAAAGCACGAAAGTAATCGGAGACTATGCATTTGGATACGACGGGGTTTATACATGGGATAAGGGATGGAAGGTATCAAAAAGCACGAATCCGCTGTCTATCCGCTGTTATAAGGATTCTAAGGCGCATCAGTATGCGGTAAGCAACGGACTGCCATTTACTTTATTGGGCGAGAACGGAAGTGGCGGATCTGGCGGCAGTGGGAACCCGACGGTAAAAACGGGAGACTTACGGACGGTAAATGGTTCTATATATAAAGTGATAAGTGCAGATGCGGTTGCTTTTGCCGGATTGGAAAAGAAAAACAGTAGGAGCGTTAAAATTCCGGAGAAAGTTTCGGTAGGAGGAAAGCAATTTAAAGTAACCGAGATCGGAGACCGGGCATTTCAGAAGACCAATATCAAAAGTATAACCATGCCGTCCAGTATTCAAAAAATTGGAACAAAAGCTTTTTACGCCTGTAAAAATCTGAAAAAAATTACGATTCCTGCCGGTGTCAGAAAAATCGGTAGCCTGTCGTTTGGCAACTGTAAAAATCTGAAGAATATTACAATCAAAACGACAAAATTGACCGCCAAACAGGTGGGAAAGAAAGCGTTTCAGGGAATACAGAAAAAAGCAGTTATAAAGGTTCCAAAGAGTAAATTTGCATCTTATAAAAAACTTCTTCAAAAGAAAGGAGCCGGAAAAAAAGTAACATACAAAAAATAGAATCCGGCTTCCTGAAACCGGAACATGACGATTGGAACCGCCGAAAGCGGTCGAATACGTCTACAGAAAATACATCTAAGAAGCTGTGCTTTTTGTGGCAGCTTCTTTTTGTATAGCTGTTTTAAATTTTGTACAGAAAAAAATACGTTTGACATTGTTTACCAGGCGAAAAAGGTTTATACTTTTTATGTATGTTTCAAATACAATGCCCTCTCTTTTGCAGTCATACACGTTCGTATGGGAGAGGACAGGAAAAGAGGAGATGAAAGCATGAATGTATTGGTCATTAATTGTGGCAGTTCTTCTTTGAAATATCAGGTATTTCATTCTGACAGCGAAGAAGTGCTCGCAAAAGGCATCTGCGAACGAATCGGAATCGACGGAAGACTGGTATATCAGCCGAAAGACGGTGAAAAAGAGGTGACGGAAGCGCCGATGCCGACGCATACGGAAGCAGTGCGCATGGTGCTTGACGCATTGGTAAATCCCAAAACCGGCGTGTTAAAAAGCTTAGATGAAATCGACGCCGTAGGGCACAGGGTCGTACACGGCGGCGAAAAGTTTGCAAGTTCCACGCTTTTGACGGAGGAAGTGTTAAAGACGGTGGAGGAATGTTCCGATCTTGCACCGCTTCACAATCCGGCAAATCTGATCGGCGTGCGCGCCTGCCAGGAGGTATTAAAAAATGTGCCGATGGTCGGCGTATTCGATACGGCGTTTCATCAGACGATGCCGCCGGAAGCGTATCTGTACGGGATTCCTTATGCATATTATGAAAAATATAAAGTCCGTAAATACGGGTTCCACGGGACCAGCCACAGCTACGTATCCAAACGCGCGGCCGAGATGCTGGGAAAACCGTATGAGAGCTTAAAGACGATTGTCTGCCATTTGGGCGGCGGCGCAAGTATCTGCGCCGTAAAAAACGGGAAATCCATCGATACTTCGATGGGGCTTTCGCCGCTGGAAGGATTGATTATGGGAACGCGTTCCGGAGATATCGATCCGTCTGCCGTGGAATTTATCGCCAAGAAAGAAAATCTGGATTTGGAAGGCATGATGAACATGCTCAACAAGGAGTCCGGCGTTTACGGCATGTCCGGGATCTCGAGTGATTTCCGCGATCTGGAAGCCGCATCGGAGCAGGGAAACGAACGTGCGGAGTCTGCCAGGGAAGCATTCTGTTATCGCGCAGCGAAGTATATCGGATCCTATGCCGCGGCAATGAACGGCGTAGATGTGATCTGTTTTACGGCGGGCGTCGGGGAAAACGATGCAAAAGTGCGTGAAAAAATCTGCAATTATCTCGGATATCTGGGAATTGCATTAGATCAGGAAGCCAATCAAAACCGCGGAGTAGAAGTTACGCTTTCTACACCGGATTCCAAAGTGACGGTACTAATGGTTCCGACCAATGAAGAACTGGCAATCTGCCGGGAAACCGTTGCGATCGTACAATCATAAGAGAAAGAAAAAAGAATCTATAGGATATCACTCATCTATCAAATAAAGAAGGGAGAACAATTATGAAGTATTCAATTGAAGGAGAACCGTTACCGGTTGTGATCTGTGAGATGGAAGCCAACGAGATGATGATCACCGAGAAGGGCGCGATGTCTTGGATGTCCCCGAATATGAAGATGGAGACCGTGGGCGGCGGCATGGGCAAGATGTTCGGAAGAATGTTCAGCGGAGAGAGTATGTTTGTCAATCACTACACCGCAATGGGCGGACCGGGCATGATCGCGTTTGCATCCAGTTTTCCGGGGTCGATCCGGGCGTTTGATATTAAGCCGGGACAGGATATCATCTGCCAGAAGACGGCGTTTCTGGCGTCGACTTCTAAAGTGGAGCTGTCCGTTTTCTTCCAGAAAAAAGCAAGTGCGGGCTTTTTCGGCGGCGAGGGCTTTATTATGCAGAAATTGTCCGGCGACGGTGTGGCATTTGTAGAATTTGACGGATATATCAAAGAATACCAGCTTTCGGCAGGACAGTCGATCGTTGTGGATACCGGCTATCTGGCGGCAATGGATGCAAGCTGTTCCATTGAGATCCAGAAAGTTCCCGGTGTGAAAAATATGCTCTTTGGCGGGGAAGGCGTGTTCAATACCGTGATCACCGGACCGGGACGCGTGTTATTGCAGTCTATGCCGATCGGGCAGATGGCAGGAACGCTCATTCCGTATCTGCCGAGCAAATAAAAGGACGGATTTTTATGGCATTACAGTTTGTTTTGGGAAATTCCGGCAGCGGAAAGACCCATTATCTGCATCATAACATCCTAAAAATGGCGGATGCGGCGCCGAACAAAAATTTTTTGGTTATCGTGCCCGAACAGTTTACCATGCAGACGCAGAGAGAACTGGTCGAACGGCATCCCAGGCACAGCATTTTAAATATCGACGTGCAGAGCTTTGCGCGTCTGGCATACCGTGTATTTGACGAGCTGGGGAGCTTTCGTTACCAGGTCTTAGAAGAGACCGGCAAGAATTTGATTTTAAGGCGGGTGGCGGAAGAAAAAGGAAACGAGCTGACGGTGCTTAAGAAAAATATGACGAAACCGGGTTACATCGGCGAAGTCAAATCCCTGATCTCTGAACTGGCGCAGTACCATGTGACGCCGGCACAGTTATCAGAAGCAATAGAAAAACTTCCGGAAGGAAGTTTTTCTTATAAGCTGAAAGATGTGCGCAGCATGTACCAGGGATTTTTAGAGTTTTTGGAAGGACGGTTCGTTACGGCGGAAGAGGTATTGGAGCTTTTGGCGGATATTGCGGGCGAGTCGGATCTTTTGAAAAACAGTACGGTTGTGCTGGACGGGTTTACGGGATTTACGCCCGTCCAGAACCTGTTTTTGGAAAAGCTGATGGGAATTGCGGAAGAGATTTATGTCGCCGTAACGATCGATATCCGGGAAAACCCCTATTACTGCGCAGGCAGTCATGAGTTATTTGCCATGAGCAAAAAGATGATCGCATCCTTGACAAAGATGGCAGACGCATGCCATGTCCCCGTAAAGAAGCCCGTTATGCTCAAACATACCGCCCGGAGCCGTTTTCATGCGTCCGGTCCGCTGTATTTTCTGGAACAGAACCTGTTTCGCAATCGGAGGGACCGGTATGTGTTAAACGGTGAGGAAGGGATTTTTGTATCGGGTTATAAAAATCCGAGAGAAGAGCTGCATCATACGGCAAGGGAAATCGAACGGCTGGTACGCGGACGGGGCTACCGTTACAATGAAATCGCGATCGTCTGCGGGGATCTTCCGGGCTATGCAAACGTGGCGAAAGAGGTGTTTGCCGCATACCGCATTCCGTTGTTTATCGACCAGAAAGTGACGATCGCATACCATCCGTTTATTGAATTTGTGCGGGCGGCGATCGAGGTTGTGACAACGGATTTTTCCGCCGAAAGCGTATTTCGGTATGTAAGAAACGGACTTTCGGGGATTTCCAGGGATGACGCGGATATTTTGGAAAATTATGTTCTGGCGTCCGGCGCAGCGGGACATAAAAAATGGAGCGGGCTTTTTTGTTATCTGCCCAGGGGATACGAAGAAGAATCGCTGGCAAAGATTAATGAAATCCGCGGCAGGGTCTGGGAGCAGTTTGAAGCGTTTTGGGAGACGTTTGGCAGGCGCGGGATGACGGCGGGGGAACAGACGGCGGCGCTGTACAAGTTTATCTGCGGTCAGGATATTCAGTCTAAGCTGGAGCAAAAAGAACGGGCCTATGAAGCGGCGGGAGATTTAAAAAACGCAAAAGAATATGCGCAGATTTATCGGATCGTGATGGATTTGTTTGATAAATTGGCAGAGCTTTTGGGGGATGAGGAAATTTCACCCGCAGAATATGCCAAGATCTTAGATGCCGGTTTTGAGTCGGCGAAAGTCGGTATTCTTCCGCCCGGATATGACAGGGTATTATTCGGGGATATCGAGCGTACCAGGCTGGATGGGATTAAAGCGCTCTTTTTTATTGGCGTCAATGACGGGATCATTCCGAGGGCGAAAGGCGCCGACGGCATTCTTTCCCAGATGGAGCGTGAGACGCTTTTGGGGTTTCAGTTAGAGCTTGCTCCTACGGAGCGGGAAAAGACGTTTATTCAGAAATTTTATCTGTATCTGAACCTGACGAAGCCTTCCGACCGTCTCTATCTGTCTTATGCGAGAGTGGACGGAGCGGGGAAGGCCATGCGCTGTTCGTATCTGATCCATACGGTGCTGCGCCTGTATGAAAATCTTTCCGTTCGGGAAGTGGAAAAAGAACCTTTGTCCGAGCGGATCGTTACCGCGGAACATGCCAAAGACCTTTTGATCGAAGGGCTGGAATCGGCGGCAGAATGGCTGGATGAAAACCGGGAAGAAGACATTCGGTACTGGGCGGCGCTCAGCCGCTGGTACGGAAAACGGGAAACGTACCAAAAAGAAGTGGAGGCACTTCTGCGTGCGGCAAAGCAGACGCATCAGGATACGCCGATTTCTTCCGCAGTTACAAAGCTTTTGTACGGCACGGTATTGGAAAACAGTGTAACGAGACTGGAAACCTTTGCTTCCTGTGCGTTTTCCCATTTTTTAACTTACGGGCTTACGCTGCAGGAGAGAAACGTAAGCGCTTTTTCCGCCGTGGATTTCGGAACGATTTTTCATGAAGTCCTAGAGCGTTTTGCGGAGGGAATTCAGAAAAAACAGTACAGCTGGTTTACCATTTCGGAGCCGGAGAGCGAGGCGTTGTTAAAAGAAGCGATGGAGCAGGCGCTTTTGGCAAACCATAATCTTGCCCTGTATGAGTCTGCAAGGAGCAGTTATGCAAAAGAGCGGATGTATCGGATATTAAGGCGGACGGTGCGCGCGCTTTTGTATCAGGTTCGGCAGGGGAAATTTGTGCCGGACGGATTTGAGGTATCTTTTTCTTATACGGAGGATTTGCAATCGGTGCATTTTCATCTTGGCGAAGACGAGAAGATGCATCTGCGGGGAAGGATCGACCGGATCGATACGTATGCCGATGAGAACAAACTGTATGTCAAAGTCATCGACTATAAGTCCGGAAACCAGAGTTTTCAGTTTTTAAATGTATATTACGGGCTTAAGCTGCAGCTGGTCGTATATATGAATGCGGCGTTAGAGCTTATGCAGCGCCGCCATCCCGAACAAACAGCGGTTCCGGCAGGCATGTTTTACTACCGGATCGACGATCCGATGGTGGACGCAGAAGAAGCGCTGGACGAAGAGGAGCTTCGGCGGCAGATTTTCCGGAAATTGAAATTAAACGGGATCGTAAACAGTGAAAAGGCCGTGATCGAAACTATGGATACGGCATTGGCAGGAGAAGGAAGCATCACTTCCGATGTGATTCCGGTCGGACGCAACAAAGACGGCAGCTTAAAAAAAACTTCCAGGGCAGTGACCGAAGAGGCATTCGCCGCGCTTTCGTCTTATGTCAATGAGACGATTCTGCATTTGGGGCGGCGTATGATGCAGGGAGAGATCAGCGTATCTCCGTATGCACTGGCTGGTAAAACAGGATGTGATTACTGCGAGTTTCGCGCAGTCTGCCATTTTGATCCCAGAATGCCGGGATTTGCATACCGCAGGCTTCCTGAGCTTACAGACGAAGAGGCTCTTTGTAAAATGGAACAGGCAAAGGAGGACGGATGATGTTATGGGCATGAATTGGACAAAGGAGCAGATGCAGGTCATCACATCGAGAGGGAAAAACCTTCTGGTTTCCGCAGCTGCAGGTTCCGGAAAAACGGCGGTTTTGGTGGAGCGCATTATCGGAAGGATTTTAGATCCTGTGCATCCGGTAGAGATCGACCGTATGCTGGTCGTAACGTTTACCTCCGCGGCGGCGGCAGAGATGCGCGGCAGGATCGGGGAAGCGATCGACGCGGCGCTTTTGCAGGATCCGGAAAACGCTCATCTGATCAAACAGGCGTCGCTTCTGCATCATGCGCAGATCACGACGGTTCATAGTTTTTGCCTGAACTTAATCCGAAATTATTTTCACCGGGTGGATTTGGAACCGAATTTTCGGATTGCCGAAGAAGGCGAGTTAAATCTGCTGCAGGAAGATGTGATGGCGGAAGTGCTGAACCGAAATTACGAGACGGCGTCGGAGGAATTTCTTCATTTTACGGAGTGCTTTGTAACCGGAAAAAAAGACGACGTGATAAAAGAGATGACGCTGAAATTGTATCGTTTTGCGATGAGCTATCCGTGGCCGGTGCAGTGGCTGCTTAAGATCCCTTCCGCTTATCAGGCGGCTTCTTTTGAAGAACTGGAAGAAAAAGAATGGATGCAGTCGCTGCTTGTCTATCTAAAGCAGGTATTGCACGGGCTCTGCGAAATGGCAGAACAAAATCTAGCGCTTACGTTTGAGGAAGACGGGCCGGCATATCTTACCGAAACCGCAGAAAACGATGCAATGCGCTTAGCCAGGCCGGCAGAACAGCCGGATTATAAAGGCATAGCGGAACAACTGCAAAAGCTTACATTTGACCGGCTGCCTTCGAAAAGAGGGTATGAAGGCAGTGAAGAAAAGCTGGAACGGTGGAAGGATACGCGCAGTGCGATCAAAGAAACCGTCAAAAAACTGAAAGAAGATTTCTTTTTTGCATCGGAAGACGAGATGCTTGCCCGACTGAGCGGGATGTATCCTGCGGTAAGCGAGATGGTACGCCTGACAAAAGAGTTTATGGAGGCGTACGACGCCAAAAAGAGGGAGAAGAACCTGCTGGATTTTGACGATCTGGAGCATTTTGCCCTGAAGATTTTAATTGACGAAGAGACGAAAGCGCCGACGGAAACAGCTCTTTTGCTGCGGCAGTTCTATGAGGAAGTGATGATCGACGAGTACCAGGACTGCAACCTGGTTCAGGAACGTTTGATGTGTGCGGTATCCGGCGAAGAAAACGGCAGATTTAACCGGTTTATGGTGGGGGACGTAAAACAGAGCATCTATCGGTTCCGGCTGGCAAGACCGGAGCTGTTTATGGAAAAATATGAAACGTATGCGGCAGAAGAAGAGGATGCGTCCGCCGTCTGCCAAAAAGTAGAACTGCATAAAAATTTCAGAAGCCGTGAGGAAGTGCTGCATTTTACAAATGAAATTTTTTATGGGATTATGAAGAAAGATCTGGGCAAAATAGAATATGATGCGTCTGCTGCACTGTATCCCGGAGCATCGTACGAAGCGTGCCGCGCCATGGAAGCGGAATTGATTCTGGCAGACAGCGGCGATGAAATGCTGGAAGAAGCGCAGATGTCGGACCCTGTCCGTTTGGAAGCAGAGCTTACGGCGGCGAGGATCCGCAGGCTGCTGCGTACACAGCAGGTGACGGATAAAAAAACGGGGCGGCTGCGGCCGGCAAACTATTCGGATATCGTCATTTTACTTCGAAGCTTTTCCCATTGTGCCGATACGTTTCTTGAGGTATTGGAACAGAAAAAAATTCCGGCATATGCGGCTTCCAAAACGGGATATTTTCAGACGTTGGAAATCCAGACGATGCTTAGTTTTCTAAGAGTTTTGGATAATCCAAGGCAGGATATTCCGCTGGCTGCCCTGCTGCGTTCTCCGATCGGAGGATTTTTAGACGAAGAGTTGGCATTGATCAAGGCGTTGGAGGGCAGGGCATTCCACTGCTGTATTTTAGAACCGCAGCCGGGTACGCTGCCGGAAGCGCTGGATCATAAATTGTCGGTTTTTTTGCAGAAGCTGTCGGCTTACCGGGATTTGGCGGCAGAGCTTTCCATTTATGAGCTTTTGTACCGTTTATTGGAGGACACCGGATATCTGCGCTATGCGGCGGCAATGCCGGGCGGGCGGCGGCGCAGGGCAAATCTGGAAATGCTTTTGGAACAGGCGGCTGCTTATGAGAAAACAAGCTACCGCGGATTGTATCATTTTATTCGTTATATCGACCGCCTGCAAAAATATGAAGTGGATTACGGAGAAGCGGATGTCACCGGTGAAAATGCCGATGCCGTTCGGATTATGACGATCCATAAGAGCAAGGGACTGGAATTTCCGATCGTGTTTTTGTGCCAGACGACAAAGCAGTTTAACCATATGGACGCCAGAAGCCGGATGGTGATTCATCCGGACCTGGGGGCCGCCATAGACTATATCGATCCCGTGCGGCGTGTGCGCAGCGCGACATTATTTAAAAAGGCGGCTGCCCGGCAGATCGATCTGGAAAATCAGGGAGAAGAGCTGCGCGTGCTCTATGTTGCAATGACCCGTGCCAAAGAAAAGCTGATCTTAACGGGAGCGGGAAAGGGCATCCGCAAAAAAGTCGAACAGACCGCCCTGCTGCCGCAGAGAGAATTGTCCTTTTTTTTGCGGTCAGGCGCAAATTCTTTTTTGGACTGGGTTCTGCCCGCCATGGCGGCAAGAGGATTGTCAGATCACATACAGGTCTGGGATACCGCAGATTTTATAGAGGAAGAAACGGAGACGCAGGTCAAAGAAGCGGAAGGGATCAGCGAACTGCTCTACCGGGCGTCCCGTGCGGACGAAGCGGCGGATGCGTTTGTGGAAGAGCGGTTGTCCTATCGATATCCCTACATGGCGGAAACAAGCCGGAAGATAAAATATTCCGTATCCGAATTAAAGCACAGGGCGGCAGAGGCGTTGTTTGAAGAAACAGAGCTTTTGGAAAGAAATACGCGTAAAGAGAGACAAGGCGCGGCAGAAGAAACCGTGCCCTATATTCCCAGATTTGCGGGCGGAGAGACAACAATAAGCAGCGGCGCGCTGCGGGGAAGCGCAATGCACCGCGCGGTGGAATGTCTGCCCATCATACAGCTGGCAGGCAATGAACATCTTGCCAAAGAGCTGGAAAAACAGATTCGGCGGATTGTTTCTGACGGGCATCTCAGGGAAGATATGGAGCCTTTGCTGCAGAGAGAAAAACTCATACGGTTTTACCGGTCCGCGCTTGCCCTTCGTATGAAACAGGCGGCGATGAACGGGGAACTGTATCGGGAACGTCCTTTTGTGATGGGATGTACGGCGGATGAGATTGACGGAGACGGCAGCGATACGATGGTTTTGGTCCAGGGAATCGTGGACGCTTATTTTATCGAAGACGGCGACATCGTGCTGACGGATTATAAAACGGATCTGGTAACAGACGAAGAAGAGCTGGTACGCCGTTACCAAAAGCAGATGCAGCTGTATCAAAAGGCGCTGGAAGATAATCTGGGGAAACGGGTCAAAGAGCGGCTGATTTATTCCTTTTGCCTGGATCGGACGATAAGCATTGCTATTTAATGGAAATCATACTATACTGAGGAAGAAATCAATATACTATGTACAAAACAGAAGAAAGGGGAGAGTGCAGAATGGGAACCTATGATGACGAATGCCTGGAGGTATTTTTAAAAAAACAGCTGCAGCTATTTCGGGAAGAAGTGGCTTCCAATCTGGAAGAAGCGGAGGCTTTTTTAGAAGACTGCATGGCGGTCGTATGCCGGAGTATCGGGGAAGTCAGGGAGTATTTTGAAGAAGCGGGAATGGATATTTCCGGTATGAAAGACCAGGAGCTGGAAGAAGCAAGCGAAGTATTCGCGCTTTCGGACGGCAGGTACTTAATTGTAGAAGGATAAACAGAAATTTGGAGAACGTATGAAGAAAAACAAGATGAGATTGCTGGCAGGCGCGCTTGCGGTAACCCTTTTGCTCGGCGGCTGCAGGATTGGCGGAAAAGAGATCGTGATCACAGGCGGATTGGGCAGCCAGGACGTATGCAAGATCGGCGGAACCTCCTGTAAGCTGACGGAAGCCAGGGTGTATCTTGCCAATTACCAGAATATCTACGGGAAAAGCTACGGGATCGATTTGTGGGAACAAAATTTTCAGAGAGAAGAACTGACGAAATATATCAAAGAAATTGCACTTTCTCAGATGAGTAAAGTGGTCTGCATGGATCTTTTGGCAAAAGAGAGGGGAATTACGTTAAGCGGGGAAGAAAAAAAGGAGATCCGGGCGGCGGCGGCAGAGTATTACCAGTCCTTAACGGATGCGGAACTCGATTATACCAAAGCATCGGAATCGGACATTGTTTCCATGTATGAAGATTATGTGCTTGCCGACAAAGTATACCGGTCCCTGACGAAAGGCGTGGATGCGGAAGTCAGCGACGATGAGGCGAGGATTATGGAAGCCATGCAGATTTTTGTCAAAGGCAGGAAAAAATCAAAAGAAGTAGAAAAGAAGCTGAAAGAGGGAGAAGATTTTGCCGCGGTGGCGAGCAATTACAATATGAAACCGGAAATAGAAATTACATTCGGAAGGGGCGTATTGCCGAAGGAAGTGGAAGAAGCGGCGTTTGAGCTGGAAAACGAAGAGATCTCCGACGGCATCAAAACGGAGGACGGCTTCTATTTTATCAAATGTATCAATAAATTCAACGAGGCGCTGACCGACGACAATAAGTCCAATATCGTGGCGGCAAGAGAAAAAGCCGCGTTTGACGATGTATATGAAGAATTTGTCTCCGGACTTTCTTCTAAGCTAAATGAAGAGGTCTGGGATGACGTTACGCTTTTGACGGACGGCAGTATCCGGACGGACAGCTTTTTTCAGGTGATCGAGGATGCAATGGATTAGAATGCCGTATAGAACAGCTGCATATATATAGAAAAAACAGTTTAGGTATACCATGGAAATCTATGTAGTGAAACAGGGCGATACGGTTGGCAGAATTGCCGGGGAGTATTCCGTTTCTGCGGAAGAGATCATATATATCAATCAGCTTGCAGATCCATCTCTTCTGGTGATCGGGCAGGCGCTTTTGATTCCGGCAGGCGAACGGAATACACAGAAGCGTCAGGCGAGAATCAACGGATATGCGTATCCGTTTATCGATGATATTACGCTGCGCCAGACGCTGCCGTTTTTGACGGAAGTATCGGTATTTTCTTATGGGTTTACGCCAGAAGGAGAGCTGATTCCTCCGGCTTTAGACGATACGTTTTTAATTGAACAGGCATATGAATTTCGGACGCTTCCGATCCTGACGCTGACGCCGTTTGGAGCGGACGGACAGTTTAACAATTACCTGATCCACAGCGTTGTGCAGTCGGAATCTGCTTCGGCAGCCCTGACCGCCAACTTGACCGAGATGGTGGTCCGAAAAGGATTTGCCGGAACAGACATTGATTTTGAATATATACTGGCAGAAGACAGGGATGCGTTTACGGCATTTGTCCGTCGGGTGGCGGAGGCAATGCGCGGGATTGGCAGACAGACTTCTGTTGCGCTGGCCCCCAAGCAGTCCGCCGATCAGAAGGGACTTCTGTATGAAGGAAAGGACTATGGGGGTCTTTCCGCAGCTGCAGATTATGTGCTTTTGATGACGTATGAATGGGGCTATACATACGGACCGCCGATGGCGGTCGCCCCGATTTTTCAGGTGAGGAAAGTATTGGATTATGCCGTAACGGAAATACCGCGGGAGAAAATACGCCTGGGAATCCCCAATTACGGATATGACTGGCCGCTGCCGTTTGTGAAGGGAGAGACAAAGGCAAGAACGATCGGAAACGTAGAGGCGGTGCAGATTGCGGCAGCCAACGGCGCCGAAATCCTGTTTGACGAACGCGCCCAGTCGCCGTATTTTTATTATGAAGCCGACGGAATCCGGCACGAAGTCTGGTTTGAAGACGTCAGAAGCATGCAGGCAAAGTTTGACCTGATCGAAGAGTATGAGTTAAACGGAGCCGGGTACTGGCAGATCATGCGCCTGTTTCGGGCAAACTGGGAACTGCTGGCGGATCGGTTTGAGATTGTAAAATAACAGTTGTGGGAAAGGTATGAAAAAGATAGAATGGAACGTAACGGGCATCGGTTAGCAATAATCGGTGCTTTCTTTCTGCCTTTCAAAAATTCAGACGGACAGCTTTCATCCCTTGCAGGATTCTTTTTGATTTCTAGTGGGCAGAAATATGTCGAATTATGTCGAAAATTTACAGTGGAAGGACAAGATATATTACTTTAAAATAGAAAATAAAATAATAAATGTTATAATGGAAGAAACAGTTCAAGATGCTGCATCAATAATTTGAGAAATCAATAAAGAATTTAAAAAAGCGAAATATCAATGTGACGTATACTGCTAGATACATGAAGAAGAAAAATAAGTTATATTTTTTGGTATAATTAAAAAATACAGATAAGTTTTTAAATTATAGATCCGTATGCAATTAGGAACCGTGGTTTGTTTGGGACAGTGCATCGGGTAATTTCATAAATGTGAAAAGGAGTGGTATGATGATGCTGCGGGCTGCAATTGTCGAAGCGGATTACGTTTATTCGGAATATCTGAACGGGCTTTTGCTCCGGTGGGCAGGCGGGAGAGCAGAACTCATGGTATCGGTATTTGTGAATGGGGAAGAACTGGCGGACTCTTTGACAAAAATGTCGGAGTATGACATTGTTTTTATGGACGTTTCATCGGGTCAGACGGACGGAATACTTGCATCGAAAAGGCTGCGGGAGACAGGATATCAGAATCTGCTGGTTTTGACGTCGGCGTTTCCGGACAGGGCATGCGAAGGATATTCGGTCAATGCATATCGGTATTATGTGAAGCCTGTCATGCCGGAACAAATAAAAGAGTGTATGGATTATGCGCTGAGTCAAAAAACCGGAAGGTATTTTCAGTATACATACCGCAGGGTTACGGAGCGAATCGCTTTTAGCGATATCATCTATTTTGAGAGCATTCAGCATTATATTGATATTCATACGACAGAAGGGTCAGTCCGTATGAAGGGAACATTGCGGGAAGTCCAAAAGCAGTGCCCGGCAAACTTTCTGCGCTGCCAGAGATCTTATATCGTAAATATGGACTGCGTTCTGTTAAAGCGGGGAAGTCAGTTGAAGCTTGTATCGGGAAAAGAAATCAACATTGCTCCCCGCTATCTGAAATCAGTAACAGACGCTATGGGAATCTGATCATTTCCGCAGCCGTCTGCCATGTTATGTAGGATTTTGCCTGACCTGCGTAATTTTTCCGTGGGAAAGGCAGATTACCTTATCTGCATATGCCAGGATCTCTTTCCTGTGCGTCACGATAAAATAAAATCCATAGTCTGTATGTTCCCGGATAAAAAGATGGAATGCTTCTTCCGATTCTTTGTCATAATTGGCAGATGCTTCATCCAGTATGAGGATTTCGGCCCTGCGGTTTAATGCGCGCAGCAGGGCGACCTTCTGCTTTTCTCCGCCGGAGAGCTTCGCACCGTCGCTTCCGACCTGCGTATCAAACTGTTTTTCCAGACGGTTGACTGCTTCCGTACAAAACGGAGGCTGCCGGTTTGGGTCAAACAAAGCCTCCTCGTCCAGGAGGATATTTTCTCTGACCGAGCCGCCAAAGAGGTGAACGTCCTGCAGGACGGCGCTGATCTTCTTTCGGTATGCTTCAATGTTATATTCTTGAATCGGTATGCCGTCGATCAGGATCTCGCCGGAGGTTGCCTGGCAAAGTCCCAGAAGAAGGTTCAGCAGCGTGGTCTTGCCGCTTCCGTTTTCTCCGACAATGGCGACTTTCTCCCCCCTCCTTATTTCAAAATTCAGATCCTGCAGGATACTGCGGTGATCCAAAAATACGGAAACGTCTTTGAATTCAATTTTGGAGATTTCCGGATTCGGCAGAAGTGAGGATGCAAAATTTTCTTCTTCCAGGGCAAAAAAATTTTGAATATCTTTGGTGCACGGCCGGATCTGCTCCAGGATGACGCGCAAATGCATGATGGCGTCGACCGGGACCAGAAGGTATGAGGAAAATGTGATAAATGTCATTAAGCCGCCAAAGGTGATCGTGCCGTCTTGGATTAAGGCGGCGCCGGGCAAATACATCAGGTTGAGAAAGGAAAATTCTACTGTCTGCAGGATGCGGCTGCTTTTTTCAGAGAACAGGGACATATGTTTTGACGTTTCGTTCAGATGGTCGATGTGTTCCCCGTATTCAGTTTCTTTCCTGCCGTGAAGGTTCCAGAGTTTAATGTCGGTGGTTCCGGATAAAAGATCGGAAAACCAGGCGTTATAATTCTTGTTGGCTTCCATTGAAGCTTTTCCCAGCTGTTCCGATCGTGTGCGCATCCATTGGTTGTATGCAATTTTTATGGCAATCAGCGGAAGTGTCAGCAAGGCGAGCCTCCAATTTAAAAGAAACAGGCCTATTGCGGCGCCTGCCGCTTTGCAGATGATTAAAAAAAGCATGAGAAAATTGCTGCCGGTAATGCTCATAAGGATGTCGATATCGTAAAGCACATCCCCAATGGTTTTGAAAAACCCATTGTCTTTCCAGTGTTGAGGGTTTAGCTTTAAACCGTGGCGGAGCGCTTTTACTTTTAGGTCCTTTCCGAATGAATTTGCCACGAGAATCTCCTGCTTTCTCTGGAAATACTGTATCGCGTTGTCACCTGTGCGCAGGAAAAGGAGCAGGAGCACGGAGTACAGGACGGCATTAAGGTCGCCGCGCAGCAGTCCCTGGTCGATCATAAAACGGTTGATGAAAGGCGTGGCGGCATTTATGAGGGAAACGAGGACAGAAAAAACAATGATAGAGGAAACGGCAGATGCGTAAGGTAAAAACAGCCTGTAAATACTCCGTAGGTTCATAAGACATTCTCCTTTGGTAAAGTGTGGTTATACGACAATTGTTTTGTAATATCGTAAACGAAAAAGCGTAAAAAGTAAATAAAAGTGCATAAAAAGCAGAAAAACGTACATGAAACAAAATATGTACGCAAAAAAGTCGTTTATGCACGATATATTGAAAAAATATCAATACAGGTCTAATATATAAATCACTAATACAGTACAAAGGAGGAATGATATGGCAGATACAAAACCTGTTATTTTTAAGACGTATCAGACTTACGGCGGCTATTATGTGTATGACAGGCATACGAATTCCGTGCTTACATTAAGCCGGGAAGAATTTGAGGAACTGCAGGCTGTGGAACGGGGAGTGCTTTCGCCGGATGTTAGCAGTGTGATTGCAAGGTATCGGCAGGAAGGGATGTTCGTGCCGAATGTTGTAAAAGAAATTCGCCATCCGCAGACAGATCTTTTGGATCACAATGCAAAAAAGCGTTTGCAGCAGTTGGTTTTACAAGTGACGCAACAATGTAACCTGCGCTGTAAGTATTGTGCATATTCAGGTATTTATGAGGGAAATCGTATGCATTCCGGTAATCGAATGAGCTTTGAGACAGCAAAACTGGCAATTGATTTTTACTTAGAACACAGTATAGAAAGCCCGCTTGCAGTTATTGGCTTTTATGGTGGAGAGCCATTGTTAGAATTTGACTTGATAGAAATGTGTGTTACTTATGTCAGTGAGAAGTTGGAAGGGAAGAGTATCTTGTTCAATCTTACGACCAATGGAACTTTACTTGAGAGCAGACAAGTAGAGTTTTTGGTCAAACATAATTTCAGTATAGGTATTAGCTTGGATGGTTCCCAGAAAGAGCATGATGCTTGCAGGAAGTTTCCGGATGGGACGGGATCATTTGATATCGTAATGAAAAATGTACAGAAATTATCACAGGATTATCCGGAATATACTGAAAAATCTGTGAAATTTTTTACTACAGTAAATCCATATATGGATTTGGGATGTGTATTAGAATATTTTAGTGCGAGTGAAATGATTCATAATAAATCAATTTTATTTAATACCATGGTTGTTAAGGATTTGAAAAAAGAAGTTGCCTATCAAGAATCTTTTTTCCAGATTCAAAAATATGAATATCTTAAAGCGTTATTTGCTTTAATTGGAAAACTGGATAAAAAATATGTTAATCCTCTTGTTAGTTCATCCATAGAACATGCAAAGAGAACAAAAAGTGCGTTGCACAAAAGAACAGAGCTCAGATCAGTGTTTCATCATGGGGGTCCGTGCCTTCCTGGTATTCTTCGGCTGTTTGTACGTTATGACGGAGTATTTTTTCCATGTGAACGTGTCAATGAAAATATGGACTTTTATCAGATTGGTTCTATAAAAGAAGGATTTGATCTGGATCGGATGAAGCAAATCTTAAATATTGGTAAATTAACGGAGGATGAGTGTAAGACATGTTGGAATCTACATCGCTGTTCTATGTGTTCCAATGAAATAGAGTTTCATGGCAATAATTATCCTAGGAAGGAAGATAAGTTAAAGATGTGTAGAGAAAAACAGGAGAATACCGAGGCAGAGTTGTTTGAGCAAAGCGTATTGAACGAATTTGGATATAGAACAGAAGTGGAGGTGTAAATATGAAAAAGGTGTTGCTCTTTCCATATCATCCAGACGTGGAGCTTCTTGCCCGAAGAATGTCTTTGCTTAAAGGAGCATCTATTATAGGCGTATATTCATTTCGAGAGGATGAGTCAGTTATAAAAGATATCAATGGGAAACTTGGATGTACAGGAATTTTCGAAGAAATGCTGAAACAGTGTGATACTGTATTATTACTGGATAATTACAGGAAGTATAAAACAAATAAGTATCATGATGTGGTAAAAGCTGCCATAGCCGCTGGTAAGCAGGTTCTGGTAACTCCCTTAGCAGAACAGGATCTGAATTTTGGTGTATATAATGAAAATTATGATGTGTTACGAGGTTTATCTGAATTTGATAGGACAGAAACGAATGAGTACGCAGAAGCTGCCAGATATACGATAGAAACTCCTATAATTTCAGTTTTTGGAATGGGAAAACACTGCGGTAAGTTCGAAAATCAGATTTTGTTGAAATCCATTCTTGATAGAGAAGGATATACGTCTGTCTGGATTTCATCGAATCCTCTTGGCATTTTGTTTGGCAGTTATGCGATGCCAGATTTTTTGTATGATAAAAACCTTGCTTTTGAAGAAAAAGTGATTCGGTTCAATCATTTTGTGTATCGGATTTCTACAGTCAAAAATCCGGATGTCATTGTAATTGGAGTTCCGGAAGGAATTTCGGAATTTACTGTCCAGGAGTATAATCATTTTGCAGAATATCCGCTTGTTATTGGAAGTGCTGTACCAGTAGACAGTGCTATATTATGTCTATATTTTGTGCCGGAACTAGATATAAGGGGAGTGGAAAGTTTAAAATGTCATTGTCGGGAAAGGTTTGGATTTCCGGTAAATATGTATTCTGTTGGAAGAACGGCGTTTGAACGTGTTGAGGGAGATAAGTATATTACTTATCTGTCTTTAGAAGAAGAATACCTAAAGAAATATTATCAGGACGCGGAAAGCCAATCAGAAGTTTGTGTGGGAATTTGGGAATTAAAACAGGTAGAGTTAGCTATGCATGGGATGTTATGCAGCCTTGCGGGAAACCCAGATGCTATTTAAATTAAGAGGAGAAGAAAACGTGAAATATGAAAAAAATGATGTGATAAATCTGATACAGGATACGGTATTTAAGGTAACGCAGATTCGTGTAACTTCTACTGAAATAAATTTGTTAGATACAAGCCTGGATATTCGACCGTCAGATTTTATATATATTTTTAATTTGTTGGAACAGGAATTGAAGGTTTCGGTGACAGATCTTTTGATTAATCATTCGTATCGCGTAATGGAAATTAACAGTTTAAGCAAAGCATTACTGGAGTTAATAAAAACAAATGAATCATGCACCATACAGACTTAGGGTAAATGGAGGTTGACTATGAGAAAATTAAAGAAAAATTTTAATGAACAGAGAAAAACTGTTGAAGTAATGACGGGAATGTGCGCAAATAATACTTGTGTATGTTATACTTTTGATTGTGAATGCAATGGAAGTATAACTGCTCAAAGCAGTATGAATGCAACACAAAACTATAATAACAAAGTTGCATACACTAAAAATGTAAAGCATTTATAAAAATATTTAACATTACTGTATTGGTATAGCGCAACTATGCATTGTGAGCAGATCTTGTTGTGCATATAATATAAGAAGTAAAAAGATGTATGGTGTTATGAATAAGGGGGCTGTTTTTAGAGCCTCCTTCTAAAATGCAACAGGAGGGGATTGAACATGAATTTTTTGAAGAGGGCGGTATTATACCTTGTACGAAAGAAAGGGAGGATAACTATATTAATTATTCTTCTGTTTTTGATGTCTTGCTGCATTCAGACGGGCATTTCTTTTAAGATGAGCGCTGAAAAAGAGGCGGAGAATCTGAGGAAGAGCCTTGCAACCGGCTTTATTCTGGAAGTGGATATGAAAAATGAGGAATATTTGGAAGAATGGTCGGAAAGCGGAAACAATGGTCAGGTATATGCAGGACCTAAAATTACGGATGCAATCATTCAGAAGATACTTTCGATAGATGGGGTGAACGACTGTATACTGGATTTGTCCATGTACGTATGGACGGATTTGAATTTAAAATCTGGCATGTGGGCTTTGGCAGAAGCAGAAGATGATCCCAATGCCCAGGGATTTACACTGACAAAAGAAGATCTCATGGTCAGGCGCAATCAGACACAAGTATGGTCTTGCAGGAATGGGGAAAAGCACAAAAACTTCAGGACAGGCGCATTGACGATCGCGGAGGGGCGGAATATTGCAGAAGGGGATCATAATAAAGCTGTGATTTCCAAATGGCTGGCAGAAAACAATCACCTTTCTGTAGGAGATGCCATTGTGGTGGAACTTAAGGAAGGAATTTTTCAAACCGGCAGCCAGCCAATGAAAACGTGGGGGCAGCCTATTCATCTGGAAATTGCAGGACTGTTTCATGGAAGCTTTCACCAGAAGGTTTCCGAACATACACCGGAATGGGGATATATCGATAATATTATATATACAGATTTTGATACATATACGAAGCTTCAGAAGAATTTAGATGCGGCAGGTTTTGCATCTGAATATAGAGACGGATATACAAAAGCAGAATTTTTAGTGGACGATCCTGGTAAGTTGGACGGGATTATGCAGCAATTGGAAGATTCGGAAGAATTCGGTTTGGAAAATATGAAATTTACTGTAGACAGCGCGGCATATCAGGCGGCGGCAAAACCGTACCATCAGGTTCGTATGTTTGCGGTAATACTGCTTGCGGCAGGGCTTTTCGGAACCGGAATTATTCTTTGTCTGGTGATGAAGTTTTGGGCGCAGGGAAGAACACATGAAATAGGCATTCTGATTTCCATAGGAATCAAAAAAGGGGAAATTTTTGGGCAGATATTGACAGAATACTTACTTATATCAGCTGTGGCTCTGACGTTGTCTTTTTGTTTATCCGGATCACTCATGGACCGGTGTGCTGCCGTTGCAGAGCAGATGATGGAGCCAAAGACAGATGAGGAAGCGTTTGAGGTTACCGTATCGGATTTATATGAACCTGTCATTATGAAAACAGCATCGGATGAAGTAGAGCTGGAACACGAAGTATCTATTGGTGCAATGGGTTTTACGGCAGTATTTCTTTGTGGTATATTAAGTATCAGCACACTGATATCATTAGCCGGAATGCGTAATATAGAACCAAAAAAAATATTGCAGTCCATGTAACTACAAATGTTTTGAATGGACAATTTTATTAAAAGGTTCGTAAAAGATTTATAAAGCAGAACAAACGTCGAGGCTATGCTGAACATGCAGTTGATCAAAATTTAAAGCACATATAATCGTATTGGAGTGTGGAAAAGTATAAGAGATAATAAAAAACTTTCCATGTGTTTTATATTAGAAAAATGATAAAATAAAACCTATTTTATGAGAGGCGGCGAACTGTCTGTGAATGTAATAAAAAGAGCGATCCTGTACCTGAAACGAAAAAAAGCAAGAGCACTGCTTTTGTTTAGCCTGTTGTTTTTGATGTCCTTAACCGTTCTCGTTGGATTCTCTCTCAAAGGAAGCACGGAACGGGAGCTGGAGCGGCTGCGCCTGAGCATGGCATCCGGGTTTGTCTTAAGGGCAGATACGGATAACGAGATGTACCAGGAAAGGTCTGATTTTGGAAATGGTTCTTCTGCCACCCACTATGCCGGTCCCATGATTACGGATGAAATGATGGAAAAAATATGCTCCCTGGACGGGGTGAAGGACTATGTGGTGGCTGGCGAAGCTCACGTGGCGTGGACGGATGTAACATTACGGCCAGGCATGTATGCAACTTCGAACCCAGACCCGAACCCGGATATGGATGAATTAATTCCTTTTACAGAAGAATATCTGACGATGTGCCGCCACAGTGTTGACGTATATCCCTGCAGAAACGGGGAGACTCATAAGAATTTCCGGACAGGGGCGCTTTCCATTACGGACGGGAGGAACCTGGAAGAAGGCGACCGTTTCAAAGCGGTCGTCTCGGATTGGCTGGCAGAAGAGAACGGGCTTTCGGTCGGGGACACGCTTGCGCTGGAAACGAAGGAAGGGAATTATGACTTTACAAAAGAACCGCTCAAGACATGGGGAGAACCGGTGGAAGTGGAGATTGTGGGTCTGTTCCATGCTAACTTTAGCCAGGCGGCTTCCGACATGACGCTGGAGCAGTGCTATGTGGAAAACATCATATATGCGGACCGGGACACGTACATCCGCCTGCAGGACAATTTAAAGGGGCATGCGAGGTACGAAGACGTCGGGGAGTATTATGACAAGCATACGGAAGTGGAATTTTTGGTAAGCGACCCGGGGCAGGTGGATGCCATTATGGAACAGGTTAAAAGCCAGGAGGGCATCAACCTGGAAAACATGGAGCTGGAAGCCGACAGCTCCGCGTATGAGGCTTCGGCAGGCCCATACCGTCAGGTTCGCTTCTTTTCCCTGCTGCTCCTGGCGCTGGGGCTTTGCGGAATGGGGATGGTCCTGTATCTGCTGGTCCGGCTGTGGATGCAGGGACGGCGTCGGGAAACCGGCATCCTGCGTTCCGTCGGGATCGGAAGAAGGGAAATCTTAGGGCAGATGCTGGCGGAAAGTTTTGCTGTGTCGCTTGCCGCGCTTGCCCTGGCGGTCCTTCTCTCCGGTCCGGCGGCAGAAAAGTGCGCAGATATGGCGGAGCGGCTGGCAGCGCCCAAAGAGGGGAAGGAAGCGTATGTTGTCAAAGTAGACCAGTATTTTATGCCTCAGATTGCAAAAACGTCGTCGGATGAAGTCCTGCTGGACGGCGCGGTGAGTAGCGTCACAATCGGCTTTGCGGCGCTGTTTGTCTGCGGCATATCCGGCATAAGTGTGCTGCTGTCGTTTGCGAAAATCAGCGGTATGGGGATCCGGGAGCTGCTGCAGTCGGAATAGAGGCTTCCGAAATGCAATTCGGCTGCAGCGGAAAGTCTGCAATGGGGGATCGGACGTTTCAAAAGCCGGACAGATACCCGCTGTGCAAAATGTGCAGAAAAAACGGTAAAGGATGCAGGAAAGCAGATATGAGTAAAATTGCAATTTTAGATACAGCGATCAGCCCCGGGCGGCTGCATTGTCAGAAATTTCATGCCTGTAACATTTGCAGAGAAGAAGGCGTGGGAGAACATTTAGAAACTTCCCATGGTACAATCTGCGCACGCATATTGGACAGTTTTACTTCCGGTTATGAGCTGTACAGCATACAGATCATGAAAAATGCCAGAAGTAAGACGGAGAAACCAATGGGTGACATCCGGCATTTGAAGGAGGGGCTTTTTCTTTGCCTTGAACTGGGTGTGGACATTATATGCATGAGCGCCGTATCATCGCTGCTTTCCGATTCCGGTGTTCTGTATGAAATCACAAGAAAACTGGCCCAAAAGAGCATTCTTGTGGCGGCGCTGGACAACCGAAGGTATGTCACCGTCCCGACTGCCTACCCATTTGTAACAGGCGTACAGTCAGACGAAAAAAACTGCCTGCATCCGGGAGAATTGGCATATGACGAAACGGACCTGTTTTGTGCGGGACTGTATGCAAACTGCGATACAACATTGCTTGCCGAGCTTGGATGCGCTCCGTCCAACAGCTTCGCCGTTCCGGCTGCAGCCGCCCGGATGCATGATTGGATCAATGAAGGAAAGCAGGTTGGTGAAGAACTTTTGAGACTGAGGCCGTATCCGGCGCGTGAAATAGGGGAGGAAATCTCTTTCAAGCGGGGATTGGGTCTTTACCGGGAGTTACCGTTAGCAGTCCTGGTTTCCGCTGAAGAAAAGGAAGCGTATCTGGCATGCCGGGCGGCAATGGATGCGCTGTACGCCAAATATCAGGTGCAGTCGGCGGCATTGTGCAGTATGGATGCAGGAACGGACGTACGGTTTCGGAAACGCGGCTTTGCAGGGAATTGGAAGCAGGAGATTTTGTTTATGGAATGCTGCTATAAGGCGGACCTGGTTTTTCTTGTGGTATCGAAGGAAGAGCAAAAGTTTGCCATGGAACAGGTAAGCGCCGACCTGAAAGCAGAGATTTGCAATGATCATGTACGTATTTCATTTGAAAACGGCTGTCAAACAGGAAGAGCAGAAGATCTTGCGGATATGATGTATCAGATTTTGCAGTAAGTTATTTTGTTGATTTAACTTTTCAAATGATCTTTACAGGCTTTCTTTTTTTCAGTATAATAGTTCTACCTCAGATAATTAAGAGTATTCGGATTTATTTCATTTAACAAAAACCGCATTCTGTAGAAGAAGCAAAGGGGGGATTCCTATGCAGGACAGTGAAAAACTGGATTTAATTCTTAAAATGGTTCACACGATTGATGAAAAAGTGAGTGATCTGGACGCAAAAGTAGACAATCTTGAGACCAAAGTAGACAATCTTGAGACCAAAGTAGACAATCTTGAGACCAAAGTAGACGATCTTGACGACAGAGTAGAACGGCTGGAATCAGAGACTAGGGAGATCAGGCAGAAAGTGACAAAAATGGATCTGATCATGGAAAACGAATTGCGCGTCAATATTCAGCGTGTTGCCGAAGGGCATCTGGATTTGTCAAGAAATCTGCATGAAGCTATGAAACCCAACAATGAAATTGAAATGCTGGCGATCAAAGTCAGAATGCTGGAAACCGACGTCAGGGAATTAAAAGATAAAGTGTCTTAATAAATGAAAACGGCAGGATGCCCATCGTAAAATATCATAGAAAAAGTGTAAAGTCTTTGCGTTTCAGACTCTGCACTTTTTTTATAGGTTTTGTAAGGTTTTGAAAATAATCCTGAGTGAAGCAGGAAGCCGCACGTTTCCGCTTTTGCAGAGGCGGTGCAGAAAAACGATACAGTATTCCAAACAAAAACAAGGAGATCATTATGAAGTCATTAGTTATTGCAGAAAAACCATCCGTAGCCAGAGATATTGCAAGGGTGCTGCACTGTACAAAAAAACTGTCCGGTGCAATGGAGGGAAGCGGGTACGTCGTTACCTGGGCGCTTGGACATTTAGTAACCCTTGCCGACCCGGAAGTCTATGATAAAAAATACGAGCAGTGGGAACTCAATACGCTGCCGATGATGCCGAAAAAAATGCAGCTTGTCGTCATCAAGCAGACCGCCAAGCAGTTTAAAGACGTCAAGACGCAGCTGTACCGGAAAGATATCGGACAGATCATTATTGCCACGGACGCCGGAAGGGAAGGTGAACTGGTGGCGCGCTGGATTCTGGAAAAGGCAGACTGCCGTAAGCCGATCAAACGGTTGTGGATTTCTTCTGTGACCGATAAAGCGATCCGGGAAGGATTTCTTCATTTAAAAGACGGACGGGAGTATAACAATCTCTACGCTGCCGCCGCTGCCCGCGCCGAAGCCGACTGGCTGGTAGGGATCAACGCCACCCGGGCGCTTACCTGCAAATACAACGCACAGCTCTCCTGCGGCCGCGTGCAGACGCCGACGCTGGCAATGATCGCGAAACGGGAAGAGGAAATCCGCAAATTTAAACCGCAGGAATATTTTGGGATGAAACTGACGGCAGGGGGAATCGGCTGGATTTGGCAGGATAAAAAAAGCGGGGGAACCCGTACGTTTCAGAAGGAGCGGATGCAGGAACTGAGCGCTCGAATCAACGGAGCGGGGCTTCGCGTTATTTCTGTTGAAAAAACGTCCAAAAAAACATTTGCTCCGGGACTTTATGATTTGACGGAACTTCAGCGGGATGCCAACAAAAAATTCGGTTATTCGGCAAAGGAAACGTTAAACATCATGCAGCGGCTCTATGAGAACCACAAGGTACTGACCTATCCGCGGACGGATTCCAGGTATCTTAGTACGGATGTGGCGGAGACGATCGGGGAACGCTTACGGGCATGCGCGGCAGGTCCGTACCGCAAAACGGCTGCCGCACTTGCGGCAAAACCGATCCGCACAAACGCATCTTTTGTGGACAATAAAAAAGTCAGCGATCATCATGCCATCATACCGACCGAGCAGTATGTGCAGTTAGAGCATATGACGATCGAAGAACGCAGAATTTATGATCTTGTCGTCCGTCGGTTTCTTGCGGTTTTGTATCCGCCGTTTCTGTATGAGCAGACTTTGATCCAGGCGGAAGCGGCAGGGGAAGTTTTTACGGCAAAAGGGAAAATTGTAACCGAATCCGGATGGAAAGCGGCATATGAACATCCGGTGGAGGATACGGAGGAAGAGGAGGAAGAAAACGACATCAAAGAACAGACGCTTCCCGAAGTAAAGAAAGGCAGCGTGTTTGCGGTCGATCAAATTCAAATCACAAAAGGAAAGACAAAACCGCCGGCGCCGTTTAATGAAGCTACATTGTTGTCTGCCATGGAACATCCCGTCAAATATATGGAAACCAGGGAAAAAGAAGCGGTGAAAACGCTGGGGGAAACCGGAGGGCTCGGCACGGTGGCAACCCGGGCGGATATTATTGATAAGCTGTTCCATACGTTTTTAATGGAAAAGAGAGGAAACGATATTTTTATCACTTCCAAAGCCAGGCAGCTGTTAGAGCTTGTGCCGGCGGATTTAAAAAAACCGGAGCTGACGGCGGCATGGGAGATGAAGCTTGCCGGTATTGCAAAAGGTTCCGTCAAACAAGAAGATTTTCTTTCCGATATCCGAGCGTATACGACGGAAGTTGTGGGTGAGATTAAAACGGGAGAAGGAACCTTCCGCCACGACAACCTGACCAATAAAAAATGCCCTGTGTGCGGGAAGCGGATGCTTGCCGTAAACGGGAAAAACAGCAAACTTCTGGTGTGCCAGGACAGAGAGTGCGGACACAGGGAAACCGTTTCGCGCCTGACAAACGCCCGTTGTCCAAAGTGCCATAAAAAAATGGAGATGTACGGAAAAGGAGAGGAAGAGACCTTTCTGTGCGCATGCGGATATAAAGAGAAACTGTCCGCTTTTAAAGCGCGCCGGGAAAAAGAGGGCGCGGGCGTCAATAAAAAAGACGTGCAGCGTTATTTGAACAAACAGAAAAAAGAAGCGCAAGCTCCGATCAACAGCGCATTTGCGGATGCGCTGGCAAAATTGAATTTATCCTGATTTTTGTCAAAATAAATCAAAGTTTTATCGACAGAAAATGTGAATTTTTGAGACTCTTTCATGGTATTTATATGCAGTAAGGAGGTAAGGAAGCAAGCTTTCTTGCATATAGTATTGTAACGAATCGATATGCCGTCGATGTACAGTTCTCCGGGAGATATGCCCGGGAAAGAGGAAGGGAGAAAAATTCATGGCAGATAAAATTTTTGAAAACAACCAGGTATCTATTGTAGGAACGGTCGTGTCCGGTTTCCGATACAGCCACGAGGTTTACGGAGAAGGTTTTTATATGGTGGATATTTCCGTGAACCGGCTGAGTGATTTTGTGGATATTATTCCGATCATGGTATCCGAGCGATTAGTCGATACGACGCAAAGCTGCGAGGGACAGCTCGTCTATATTACCGGACAGTTCCGTTCCTATAACCGGCATGAGGAAAAGAAAAACAGGCTGGTGCTTTCCGTTTTTGCAAGAGAGCTGGAATTTATTGAGGAAGAAACGGAAGAGTATAAAAGCAATCAGATTTATCTGGACGGCTATGTTTGTAAAGAACCGATTTACAGGAAAACGCCGCTGGGAAGAGAAATTGCGGATCTTTTGATCGCCGTCAACCGTTCTTACGGGAAATCGGATTACATACCCTGCATCTGCTGGGGAAGAAACGCAAGGTTTGCATCGGGCTTTGAAGTCGGCAGCCATGTGGAAATCTGGGGAAGGATCCAGAGTCGGGAATATGTGAAGAAAATCGGCGAAAACATAACGGAAAAGCGGGTTGCTTATGAAGTATCTGTCAGCAAAGTCGAGCGCATGGAATAACATTTGCTTTTTTTGTCGATTTATGGTATTTTAATACAATCTTGAGATAGAAGATGTAATCAGAAGATAAGTTTGACTGTCCAAAGACAGAGGAGGTTCATATGGCGACTGGAAGCGTACAGGCATATTACGGTGCGGGCAGGGGAAAATCGCCCGCGGCGCTGGGAAGAGCGATACGTGCTGCTTCAGAAGGGAAAACCGTTTTTATCATTCAGTTTTTAAAAGGAAAAAACGATCATAAAATGGAATTTTTAAAACGGCTGGAACCTGAAATCAAATTTTTCCGGTTTGAAAAATCGGATGAGTATTTTAATCAGCTTTCCGGAGAAGCACAGCTGGAAGAAATCAAAAATATCAGAAACGGCATTAATTTTGCCAAAAAAGTTCTGACGACCGGTGAATGTGATCTGCTGATCTTAGACGAAGTGCTGGGCCTTGTGGATCATGGACTGATCGAAGCGGAAGAAGTAAAAAATCTTATTTCCGCCAGATTGGAAGATACGGATCTGATTCTGACCGGCTGGGTCTTAAACGATATATTACGGCCGTATATCGATGAAATTTATCATCTGATACCGGAAGACTGACGGTTATCTATTGACAAAAGAATATCAGAGTGTTATAGTGCATTTAAGTTCAAATAAATCATACTGGATAGAGGTTGCGTGATTCATCAGTAGCTGTTCGGATGCGGCAGGCGCAGAGGAAGAAGAGCGAAAGGGGAGAACGCCGAAAGCGGATATTTCCTGCAGGTATCTTCTTGGGCATATGTTGAATAAATATATGACTGTCATCTTAGATTAAGATGGGGAGCTATCGTGTAAATGGAATCTTTATACCGGCTCATACAGAGCCGGTTTTTATGACTTAGTAAAAGATTTTAGGAGGATATGAGTATGGCTATTTTTAAAGGGGCGGGCGTGGCGATCGTCACTCCGATGAAAGAAAACTTTGAAGTGGATTATGACAAGCTGGAAGAGCTGATTGATTTTCAGGTCAAAGGAGAAACCGATTGCATTATCATTTCCGGGACGACGGGAGAAAGCGCTACGCTGAGCATGGAAGAACATGCGGAAGTGATCCGGGCAGCCGTCCGGTTTGCCAATCACAGAATTCCGGTTGTGGCGGGAACCGGCTCTAATTGCACGGAGACTGCAGTCCAGCTTTCCAAAGAAGCGCAGGAAGCGGGCGCCGACGGACTGCTGATCGTATCGCCGTATTATAATAAGGCGACGCAGAACGGCCTGATCCGTCATTATTCTCAGATTGCCGGAGAAGTAAAGCTTCCTGTGATTATGTACAATGTGCCGTCGAGAACCGGATGTAATATTCTTCCGGAAACTGCGGCATACTTATACAATCATGTGGAAAATATCGTAGGAATCAAAGAGGCGACCGGCAATGTGGCGCAGGCGGCGAAGACGTTATATTTAACGGACGGAAAGATCGATATGTATTCCGGTGAAGACGGGATTGTCGTTCCGCTGCTGGCGCTTGGGGCGATCGGCGTGATTTCCGTATGGTCGAACGTTGCGCCAAAACAGGTGCACGATATGTGTATGAAATTTTTCGAGGGAGATATTGCCGGAGCCGCAAAAATGCAGCTGGAGGCAGAGCCGCTGATCGATGCGCTCTTTTCCGAGGTCAACCCGATTCCGGTGAAAAAAGCGCTGAATCTGATGGGAATGGAAGTCGGACCTCTGCGCGCCCCGCTGTATGAAATGGAAGAAGAACACGCAAAGAAGTTAGCGGAAGCGATGCGGGCATACGGATTACCATTGGCTTAGATTTTTACGAAAGAATTTACATTGGAGGAAATCATGACCAGGATTATAATGCACGGATGTAACGGCAGAATGGGACAGATGATTGTTGAAATCTGCGCAGAGGATACGGAAACGGAAATTGTGGCGGGAGTCGATACGGCAAAGGTGCATCCTTACCCGTTTCCGGTAGTGACGAATATCAGGGACTGTGAGGTCCAGGCGGATGTGGTGATCGATTTTTCGACTGCGGGAGCGGTGGATCAGGTATTGGATTACTGTATGGAGAGAAAACTTCCGCTTGTCCTTTGTACCACAGGACTGAGTGAAGAGCAGCTGGCAAAGACGGACGCGGCAAGCCGCACGGTTGCCGTATTAAAATCGGCAAATATGTCGCTGGGGATCAATACATTGTTTGAACTTTTGCAGAAAGCCGCTGCGGCGCTTGCGCCAGCGGGGTTTGACATAGAGATCGTGGAAAAACACCACAATCAAAAGCTGGACGCTCCAAGCGGTACGGCGCTTGCACTTGCAGATGTGATCAATGGTGCGATGGACGGGGCGTACGAATACAAATATGACCGGAGCAAAGAGCGCAGAAAGCGCGGTTCTCATGAAATCGGTATCTCTGCAGTGCGCGGAGGGACGATTGTAGGGGAGCATGAAATTATTTTTGCGGGAAAAGACGAAGTGATAGAAATCAAGCATACGGCATATTCCCGCGCCGTGTTTGGCAAGGGAGCCGTAGAAGCCGCAAAGTTTTTAAAGGGAAAAGAGCCGGGTTACTACAATATGCAAAATGTCGTATCCTCCCGGTAATAAGAGACAGATGATACAATCGGGTTCGGAGCAGTATCGGTTAGTGCTCCGGACCCGATTTTGTTACGAAATGTTTGATGGCTGCAAAGCTGTCCGGACTGATGACATGTTCCATTCGACAGGCGTCCTTGGCGGCCGTTTCATGATCTACGCCAAGCGCCGTCAGCCATCCGGTCAAAAACGTATGCCGTTCATAGATCATTTCCGCAATGGAAAGCCCGCGTTTCGTTAATGTAATAAATCCGGCTTCGCTGACTTTGATGTAGCCGTTTTCCCGCAGGTGTTTCATGGCGACGCTGATACTGGATTTTTTAAAATTCATTTCTGCGGCAATATCAACGGAGCGCACGACAGGCAGGCGTTTGCTTAAGATCAGAATCGTTTCCAGATAATTTTCTGCCGATTCATTCATTTGCATAAGTAATCCTCCAATTCAAAAATATTACAGAAATTATAGCATAGTCTGCGGAAAATGAAAATATCCTTCTTGCTTATGTTCATTTTACGGGAGGTATGGTATAATCTTTTTGGCAGATGAAACCGGCACAGGATCTTGGGAAGGGTGAGCGGTTCATCCGGCTGATATTATGTTAGAAAACGGAGGCGGGTTATGAGGACGATTTATAAGACGGACAACGGAATCCTTTCACAGAAGGAAGCGTTTGAACCCGATGTCTGGATCAATCTGATTTCGCCGAATATGGAAGAAATGACGGAAGTAGCGGATTATTATGATATAGATATTGCAGATGTCCGGGCGGCTCTGGATGAGGAAGAAAGTTCCCGTGTACAGATGGAAGACGGTTATACGCTGATTTTGGTGGATATTCCGTTTGAAGAAATACGAAATGAGCAGAGGGCCTATACGACGATTCCGCTTGGGATTCTTTTAGTCCAAAGCGCGATCATTACGGTATGCGGCGACGATACGGTGATTTTAAATTACTTTTACAATAACCGTATGCGCGGTTTCAGTACGAAAAAGAAAATGCGTTTTGTTTATCAGATTTTGCTGCGTGCAACCAATCTCTATCAGGCTCTGCTGCGCGCCATCGATAAAAAGAGAAGCGAAGTGGAGAAGCGGGTCGGATCAGAGACGACGGAAGATAAGGATTTGATCAATCTGCATGAATTAGAGACAAACCTGGTCTATTTTGCCACTTCGTTAAGCGCCAATAAGGTCGTATTGGACCGTCTGACCCGGTATGAACGGATTAAGCAGTATCCGGAAGATAAAGAACTTTTGGACGATGTGATCGTTGAGAACCGGCAGGCCATTGAAATGACAAATATTTACCGGGATATTATTCACGGTTCCAGGGAGCTTGTGTCTACGATTATCAACAACCGCCTGAATAACGTGATGAAATTTTTGACTTCTATTACACTGGTCATGGCGATTCCTACGATTATATCCGGAATCTACGGTATGAATGTCAGCGGGAAATGGATGCCGCTGTCTGAAACGCCGCACGGCTTTTTGATTATCTGCGTCATCATAACCGCAATCTGCGTGCTGGCATTGTTTATTTTAAAACGAAGAAAGATGCTGTAGCGAAACGCTCGTTGGATGCGGCGCTAATCGATATCACACAATTGAAAAACAGGAAATGTGCAAAAAACGGCTGCTTTGGCAGCCGTTTCCATTTCAATTCATATAAAATGGTCACAATTTTGTAATAAGATTGTAACATATTCAGAAAGGAGCACATTTCCATGAAAGAAAGAAACAGAAAACTTGCGTGCCTGTGTATTACGACGGCACTGCTTGCGTCGGCAAATATGATAACGGTATCCGCAAAAGAGGCAAAACAAACAGAGAAAGAACAGAAGGGACACATGATACATATCGGGGCGTCGGCGTCTGCCATGGAAGCGCTGGAGCAGGATGATGAGACATTTGTCCGGGAGAATGAGGCAGAAAATCCGAAGGCAGACGAGCAGGAAGAAGAACTTGCCGTTGCGCAGGTGGATTCTTATATTAATGTCCGCAGTCAGCCGGGCATGGAGGGAGAGGTACTCGGAAAGCTTTACGATGATTCGGTAGGCAAAATCATCGGAGAAGAGAACGGATGGCTGCAGATTTCCTCCGGGACGGTAGAAGGATATATTAAAGAAGAATATGCAATCCGCGGGGAGGAAGGCGCGGCAAAAGCCGAAGAAGTGGGAGAGCGCCGTGCAAAAGTGGAAGCAGTTACGCTTCGGCTTCGGGAAGAGGCGACGACGGAGTCCGAGACGGTCGGCCTGCTTGGGCAGGAGGAAGAACTGATCGTAGAAGAGGAAACCGAAGGATGGATAAAAGTAACGACGCAGGAGGCGGCAGACGGTTTTGTTTCGGCAGACCATGTGGAAGTCTACACGATTCATCCGGTGGCGGAATCCAGAGAAGAAGAGGCGGCCAGGCTTCAAAAAGAGGAAGAAGAACGGCGTGCGGCCCAGGCAGAAATGGAACAGGACGAAACGATTGCAAAGCAGCAGCCGGTCCGGGAACATGCAAATGCGGCGGGAGAAGCCGGAAGCAGCAGCAATCCTTCGGGGGAGGCTCCCCATACGGCATCCATGCCGGACGTATCCAAAGAAACCGGCGGGCTGGGATCTAAGATTGCAGAGTATGCACTGCAGTTTGTGGGAAATCCTTACGTGTACGGAGGTACAAGCTTGACGAACGGGGCGGACTGTTCCGGTTTTGTGATGAGCGTTTACGCGCATTTCGGGATTTCTCTGCCAAGGACTTCCGGGGAGCAGGGACAGTGCGGGGTAAATGTCGGCGGTTTAAGCCAGGCAAAACGCGGCGATCTGGTGTCGTATTCCGGACATATCGGTATTTATATCGGAAACGGGCAGATTGTCCATGCAAGTACGGAAAAAACAGGAATTAAAATTTCCAATGCTTCCTACCGTCCGATTTTATCCGTACGGAGGATTGTATAAATCCGTGACGCGGGAATAACATTCTGTCCAAACTGCCATACTAGATGCGAGAACAAAAGTGTTGGGAAGAGACGGCAGGTGTTTGGCATGAACGTATTGGTTTTGGGGCAGGAAGAAAACTGGGTGGCAGGACTGCAGAAATTGTGCAGTGCAGACGGGATACAATTGTATCAGACGATTCCAAAAGCAGCTGAAATTGGGCTTTTGGTTACGGATTTTCCGAGTGAACGTGCGGGGAAAGGGATATTTGCCGATATCCCTTTCCTTGTTATTTCTAAAAGAGACAAGGAAGAAGATATCCTCGCGGCATTTGCAGCCGGAGCGGAAGATTATATGGTCCGTCCCGTTAGTCCGGAGATTGCAAGAGTAAGGATTCTGCGGATTTTAAAGCAGAGCCGCAGGCGGGAGCGGTATGGGGAAGAGCATCCCGCACAGATTCATTTGACACCGAATGAAAACAGAATCCTTGCGTTTTTGATGAGGTATCCGGGAAAAGCATTTTCCAGAGAAGAATTGATCGAAGGTGCAATTTCAAAGACGTATGAAGGATACGACAGAAACGTGGATAATTATATCAAAGGAATCCGCAGGAAACTAAAAGGGGCGGCACGGGAAACCGGAAGGATTGAGACGGTACATGGCGTCGGATACCGGTATATGCTCTAGCGTATGCGGGGATTTTTTCGTATGCGGCGGCTTGGGGTGTTTTTCCATTTTGCAGATGGGGCTTGTGAATCGTTTTTTGATGTGATAGAATATCTGCAGATTCAGGTGGAGGATTACATTCCGAGGACAGTATGGGACGGGGAGGAAAATTGATTATGACGAAAGATGTCTTGGTATCCATCAACGGACTGCAGATCGCAAGGCAGAGTGAAGAGGCGGAGCCGGTGGAAGTGATTACGGCAGGAGATTATTATAAGAAAAATAATAAGCATTATGTCATCTATGACGAGGTGACGGAAGGCTTTGCGGGGACAACGAAAAATATTATCAAATTGCAGGAAGACTGCGTAGATATTACGAAACGGGGAATTACGAACGTACATATGGTATTTGAGAAAAATAAGAAAAATGTCACCTGCTATGAAACGCCGTTTGGCAGTTTGATGTTGGGCATCAATGCAAAAGATATTAAGATTACGGAAGAAGAAAACGATATTTCCGTGGACGTGCGGTATGCCCTGGAATTGAACTATGAGCATCTGGCAGATTGTACGATCAAGATGGCGATTCAGTCAAAAGACGGGGGAGATTTCCATATCTGTTCCTGAAGATGAAAAAGCGGAACCGTTCAGTCGGCTCCGCTTTTATACGTGCGCCCAGTATGGGCGCAATCTAATCGGTGAAAGTCCGTAACACACCCTGGTAGTGGGAAGTGTATAGCCAAGAGCAAGGGTGTCCATCGTGAGGTGGAATCTGAAGAAAGCTGGAGGCAAAGCTCTGGTCTGACGAACAGAAA